>ENA-ORMS01000010-ORMS01000010.1-human-gut-metagenome-genome-assembly--contig:-NODE-10-length-212328-cov-6.845694_pt1 | contig 212328 bp, 199 predicted proteins | sample MGYA00242104_ERZ508997 | MGnify/ENA primary metagenome ERZ508997 (study PRJEB26280, sample SAMEA2338704) | human gut metagenome | biome: human gut; feature: human-associated habitat; material: faeces...
ATACAAGCGCGAGAGCGAGAACGGGCTTGCCGTAACCGTAGGACTCAAGCACCAGATTCAAGAAGCCACACGCTGGATGCCGTTTGTCGACGGCTACGGGAATTGGAGCGACAAATATCAGCAGTCGTCGGTCAACCTGACACTGCGTTATGCTCCCGGAGAGAAGTTCTACGACGCCCGGTTCACACGCATACCCATCAACCTCGACATGCCGATTCTGATTCTGTCACACACCTACAGTCCCAAAGGCGTACTGGGCAACAAGTTTACAATAAACAAAACCGAACTGAGCGTGCAGAAACGCTTCTGGTTCTCGGCCTTTGGATACACCGACATAATCCTCAAGGGAGGCAAAGTGTGGAGCAAGGTGTCATATCCCGACCTGCTGCTGCCCAACGCCAACCTGTCATACACAATCCAACCGGAATCGTATGCGCTGATGAATGCGATGGAATTTATGAACGACCAATACCTTTCGTGGGATATCACATATTGGATCAACGGAGCATTGCTCAACCGCGTGCCGCTGATAAAATATCTGAAACTGCGCGAGGTGGTTTCGTTCAAAGGTCTTTATGGCTCTCTGTCGGACAAAAACAATCCCGAAAAGAGTCTCGACATCTACCGCTTCCCTATCAACGCATTGTGCCGTCCGATGGAAAAGACACCTTATATGGAGATGAGCGTAGGTCTTGACAACATTCTCACAATCCTGCGAGTGGACTACGTGTGGCGACTCACGTATCGCGACACCCCTGGTGTTGACAAAAGCGGATGGCGCATCGCGCTGCACTTCACCTTCTAATTTGTTACAGTTTTGTTATTGCAATTTCGTGTCTCTGCACTAATTTTGCAGCATGAAATCAGCAATAAAGATATTATTACTTATTGCCGGCGTTTCGGTTGTTGGGCACACACATGCACAAGACAATAAGAAATCCTGGATTCCTACAATCGGGGGAACGCTGCGCACAAAATTCGAGTATCAGACAGATGTCAAGAACTCCCGTTTTCAGGTGCGCGACGCCAGAATAGGCGCCAGCGGATGGCTGACAGAATTTGTTGACTACAAACTACAAATAAACTTGAGCGACAAAGGCAAAATCCGCACACACGACCTTTTCGCACGGCTACACTTCTTCGACAACCAATTCCAGTTTACCGGCGGTCAGTTCCGAGTGCCTATTTCCGTCGACGCAGCACGTGCTCCACACACACGTTGGTTTGCCAACAGGTCGTTTGTCGGAAAGCAGATAGGCAACGTTTTCGACATCGGCGCCAAAGCCACTTATGCGCCAAAGCAAGTGCCGCTGACAGCCGAATTCGGTGTCTATAACGGAAGAAACAGTTCCGCCTCCGACGATGTCTGGCTACACAATAATTATCTATATGTAGGACATCTCAAGTTCAAAAAGTCCGACTTTGAGGCAAACGTGAGCGCAATGACCACCAAGCCGCAAGACATAAGAACAAATATGTATGACGCATGTCTCAGCTATAAGTACCAGAAATTCACTGTCGAGGCTGAATACATGTACAAATATTTCTGCGAAAGCGACGCCGAGCCAGTACACGCCCTCAACACCATGGCAATGTATGCCCTGCCCGTCAACAACAAATACATGCAACAGGTTCGATTTCTCGGACGTTTCGATATGATGACCGACGACAGCAGCGGATATACCGATGAAAACGGAGAGATTGAAATCACCAACGCCGCCCGCAAGCGTGCCACTGTCGGTGTCACATTGGGATACTACAAGAAAGTGAGCGCCGAGCTACGTCTGAATTATGAAAAATACTTCTATGGCGACAATGTGGAGATAGGCGTGTCAGACCACGACAAATTTGTAGCGGAATTAATGATAAACTTTTAGAATATTATGGAAACTCCTGTAAAGATTCTGGTTGTCGACGACGAGATGCCGATATGCGAATTGATGAAAATCAATTTGGAACTGGCGGGGTTCAGCGTCGATATTGCCAACTCTGCAGAGGAGGCACTGCAAAAGCATCTTGCCGACTATGCCCTGATGGTGTTTGACATCATGATGGGTGAAATCAGCGGCCTCGAACTGGTAAGCAAAGTAAGAGCAATGCCCGATGTCGCCAACGTGCCGATTATCGTGTGCACAGCCCTCGGCAACGAGGCTCCGCTAATCGACGGATTCACGCGCGGCGCCGATGACTACATCAAAAAGCCGTTCTCGATGCGCGAGTTTGTGGTACGCGTCAAGAGCCTGTTGCGACGAGTAAAGCCGGAGCAGCCCACCATTGCAATCTACAAGACACTGTCTCTCGACAGCATCTCTAAAACTTGCACAATCGACGGCAGCGAGATTGCTCTCACAAAAAAGGAGTTCGACATGCTGTTTCTTTTCCTTTCAAACCCCGACAAAATCTTCTCACGCGACGAGATTCTCGACAAAATCTGGGAGAAGAACGTCTATGTGGTCGACCGCACAATCGATGTCAACATCAACCGACTGCGCAAGAAACTCGGAGAATATGAACAACATATTATAACCAAACAAGGATACGGCTATGGCTTCAAAGAAAAGATTTAGTTACAAGGCAAAACTGTTCAGCGTAGTCAACGTGTTTTTCTGGATATTGGTTTTCGTGTTTGTCTCGATTCAATATTCCAGAGAGCGGGAATACAAAGTAGAACTGCTCGACACACGACTACAAGTGTACAACAACATCCTACTCAACGAATATGCAGAAACCGGACAGCTGACAAACGACGCTGTGAATCGGCTGATACCTAATAAAAATATCCGCGTCACTTTGCTCGACACCAAAGGAAACGTGTTGTTTGAAAGCCACAACAGCTCAAAGATTGCCAACCATCTCAACCGTCCGGAAATAAAAAATGCAATCGAACACGGACATGGCTACACGATACGCCGTCTCTCTCAAGTGAAAGACCACGAATTTTTCTATTCCGCCTCTGCGCGGGGAAATGCAATAGTGCGCACCGCCCTTCCCTACAACGTTGAGTTGTCGGCAGTGTTGAGCAGTGATATGGCTTACATTTGGATTGTGCTGGGTGCGACATTGATTGTGAACATCATACTTTATTTCGCAATCAGCCGCATAAGCCTCGGCGTGAAAGCACTGCACGACATTGCAAACCGCGCGCGCAACGGGAAAATAGAAGATTTCAACACCGACGAGCTGTCGGATGACGAACTTGGCGACGCAGCCCGCTCAATATTCGCAATCTACAAGGAACTGCAGGACCGCACTGCCGAACGCGACCGCAGCATGCAGGAAGCACTGTTTGAGGAAAAAGAGAAAATGCGCATCAAGCACCAGCTCACAAGCAACATAAACCACGAATTGAAGACCCCAGTACAGAGCATTCGCGGCTGCTTCGAGACGTTGCTCGACAACGAGCTCCCGAAAGAAACCGAACGGCATTTGATGGAATCAGGCTACCAAAGCGCTATGCGACTGTCGAATCTGCTTGAGGACGTCACTCTGATCACCCGCATCACCGACGCAAAGGCAACTTTGCCGATATGCCCCGTCAACGTCAAGGACGTTATCGATGGGATATGCGAAGAGGTGTCCCAGTATAAACCGGAGAACCAGATGCGCATCCATGTAGATGTTGCCGACAACGTTGCCGTCGAAGGCAACCGTCAGCTCATCGACGCAATCTTCCGCAATTTGATAAACAATGCAATCTCCTATTCAGGCGGTCGCGACATCTATATTTCTGCAATTGAGGAAAATTCCGGCTACTACAAATTCGACTTCTACGACAATGGCTCAGGTGTCGAGGACAAACATCTCGACAAGATATTCGAGCGCTTTTACCGCATCGACACAGGTCGTTCACGCAAGTCGGGCGGAACCGGACTTGGGTTGTCTATTGTGCGCAACGCCGTGATGTTCCATGGTGGAGAAATCACCGCGCGCAATCACAAATACGCCGGTCTTGAATTCTTATTCACATTAAAGAAAACACAAAAATAGAATACAATAAAACAGCATTATTATGAGTCCTTTATTCACTGTAATTGTAATCATTCTCGCAGTGCTTGCAATTATCGATTTGATTGTCGGAGTGTCAAACGACGCAATCAACTTTCTGAACTCGGCGTTAGGTTCCAAAGTGGCTAAACGCTGGATTATCCTAACGGTGGCTGCCGCCGGCATCCTGCTTGGAGTGCTCACGTCAAACGGCATGATGGAAGTGGCGCGCAACGGCGTGTTTCACCCCGAGATGTTCACTTTTGAGAACGTTATGATTCTTTTCGTTGCCGTGATGCTGGCAGACGTAGTGCTGCTCAACACGTTCAACGCGCTCGGCCTGCCAACGTCAACAACAGTGTCGCTCATCTTCGAGCTTCTCGGAGCATCAATTGCCGTGGCAATGTTCACCATTTGGAACGACCCGTCGCTGTCGTTTGCCGACTTGGGCAACTACATCAACACAGAAAAAGCTATGGTGATGATCTCCGGAATCCTGCTGTCGGTGGTCATTGCATTCACCGTGGGAGCGATTTTGATGTACGTGTCGCGAGTGATTTTCTCATTCAAATATGCCAAATCGCTGCGACGCTATGGCGCAATCTGGTGCGGACTCGCAATCGTTGGAATCGTCTATTTCGCCATTTTCAAGGGAATGAAAAGCTCCGGGCTTATCAGCGACGACTTCAACCACCTCATCAATGACCACATCGTGTTGTCGCTCGGTGCAATTTGGATTATCTCATCTGTCATATTACTGATTTTGCAGCAGATGAAGGTAAACATTTTGAAAATCACCATTCTTGCTGGGACATTTGCTCTTGCCCTCGCCTTTGCCGGCAACGACCTTGTAAACTTCATCGGTGTGCCTATCGCCGGTCTCGACAGCTACGCCATTGCGAGCAACTCTGGCGATCCTTCGATGCTGATGGGCAAGCTCGCAGAACCAGCACACGTAAACATCTGGTTCTTGGTCATAAGCGGCGCTGTGATGGTCATCACGCTCTTCTTCTCGAAAGATGCCATGAAGGTGGCTGAAACACAACTCAACCTATCATCGCAGAACGACGAGGAGGAGCGCTTCGGATCAACAATGATTTCACGCGCACTCGTAAGCCTTGCAATAAACCTCAACAAAGGCTACAAGGCTGTGATGCCACAAAAAATCCAAGACAAACTCAACAGCAGATTCGACCCTGACGAGAACAGCGACAAAACAGTGTCGTACGACCTTGTACGCGCCGTTGTCAACCTTTCGGCTGCCGCCAGCCTTATATGCCTTGGCACATCGCTGAAACTGCCGCTGTCAACCACATATGTCATCTTTATGGTATCGATGGGTTCGTCACTCGCCGACAGGGCTTGGGGCCGCGACAGCGCAGTGTATCGCATCACCGGCGTAATGGTCGTGGTGACTGGATGGTTTGTAACCGCCATCGCCGGCATCACTCTTTCTTTCCTCTGCGGACTACTTCTGATGTGGGGCGGATGGATTGCCCTCGCCGCTCTGGCGTTGCTCTGCGGATACATTCTTTGCCGCAATCTTATCTTCGGCAAACATAAAAAAGATGAGCAGCTTTCTGCTGAACTGATTTCTGAAAAGACTCAGAATGAAGACGTGCTTTACTCCTGCACGCATGAGGTATGCGTAACGATGGAACGCGTGTCGGGCATCTACAACCATATGCTTGTAGCCTTGTTCACAGAGAACAGACACTTGCTGAAGGAAACAATGGTTGAGTCCGAGCAAATCTACCAGCAAGCCAACCAGCGCAAACATCATGTGATGGCAACACTGAAGAAACTGCAGGATCAAAATGTGGAGACAAGCCATTTCTACATCCAGGTGGTCGACTACCTGACCGAGGTGTCGAAGGCGCTCCTCCACTGCACGCGTCCGGCATACGAGCATATCGACAACCACCATAAAGGCTTCACCAAAGAGCAGATTATGGACCTTAAGGAAGTGAATGACGGCGTTGACGCAATATTCAACAAAATCAGCACGATGCTCCGCGACAAAGACTTCTCCGACCTTGACGAGGTGCTGCACATGCGCGATGATCTGTTTACGGTAATTGCCGGAGCCATCAAGAACCAAGTACGCCGGTTGAAAGAGGAAAAGATGAGTACAAAGGCCAGCGTCTTATATCTCAACATCCTCAACGAGACTAAGACCATGGTGCTGCAAGCTCGCAACTTGATTAAATCGCAAGGTTATTTCCTGTCGGCGTTGAAAGAGTCAGACAACAAATACACTGACGTTAATTAACCCTTACGCTACATAAAGCACAACTCTTTTATTCGAATCTGCAAGTTTCTTAATCTCTTTGAGAAGGAACTTGCAGATTTCTTATTTATCGATGCATGTTGTCTCTAAATGGAATGCCCGCTCAAAATGCCGCGCACCTCCATCAAGGCAAAGCCCAAAAAGTTTGTGCCTTTCCAATTTTCAGGATTGTCAACGCCCGATTCAGACTCTTGCATTCCAATGCCCCAGATTGTATCGTAGGGACTTGCTTCTACAAGAATCTTTTCGCCTGTGTCAAGAAGGAACTGGCAAAGCTCCGGATTTTGTCTGAATTTATGAAGATTGCCCTTTACAACAATATCCGGTGAAACACGTTTCCAAGTCTCCGCGTCAAAATTCTTCACCTGTCGACCCAAAGCTTTTATCTCTTTCGGGTCGTTGCTGGCAAGCATCTTCTGCCGAATGTCATCATCTCCAAACACACGTGCTTTCTCCGCCATCATATACTGTTCGGTGCTGTTGTATGCCACATCGTCCACCACAAATTCGGCAGGAAACCATTGGCTGAAACAAGCCTTGGTCATCTTTCCCAACTTCGCATGGTGTCCCCAGAAGAACACATATTCAAGTGGCTCACCTGAATTGAAGCGGTCTTTGACAGTCTGTATCGAATGCTCCATAAATTCTAATTTAATATTCTTTAATAGGTCTGAAATTGAGCCTTTTTATATTTGTGTATTATAGACGCAAAGATAGTAAAAAAACAAAGACTGCGACAAAAAATGCCGCAGTCTTTGTTTTTTATAGCCGGTTATCTTATTCCGGGAGCATCAGTATCTCAAATCTGTTTTCGGATTTGATCAATTTGTCGACGAAATTCTCAATGTCGCCAACAGTCAACTCCTCTACCGCTTTCTTATATCCTGTATACATATCCTCGCCGTCAACGACATACGACTCAAGAACTCCGAGCCAATATCCGTTTTCGACAATGTTCTCATCATAGCTTTTAAGCATATATTCCTGCATTTTCTTCAACTCCGCCACAGGGATGTCTTTAGACAACTTCTCAAGACTTTTGATTGTCGCAGTCTCACTGGTCTTGTACTTGTCAGGATTCAAGCCAAATGACGTCTGGATTGTTGCATTGTCTTTGTATGTTCTGTCGATGTAGCCAACAGAATATGGGCTGTATGCCGCGCCCTCGTCTTCTCTGACGCTGTTGAGCAATTCGTTTGACATCAACTGACCTGTAATGCTGACAATCAATTTATTCTTCATTGTCAACGGCATATCCATATTCCAAACCATTGCAAGCATGGCAAGTTTGCCTTCGTTGTTGTTCACAAATTGCTTGCGCACATTTCCCGCTACGATTTCTCTGCCATCGTTCACTGCCTTCTCGAAATTCTTGTTGGCTGGCAACGATGCGATGTATTGTTTTACATACTGACGGATTTGATTCTCATCGAAGTTTCCGACAATGAAGAATGTAAAGTCTGCGGCATTGGCAAAACGCTCCTTATAGATTTGAATTGCACGGTCGTAATCAACCTTCTCAAATGCCTCCTTGCTTTGGATAACTGCCTTAGGATGGTGTCCGTACAGGTTTGTAACCAATGAATCCTGGAAGACATATTGAGGGCTGTGGGATGCGTTCTCAACCTGCGAAATCATCATTTTCTTGATGTTCTCGAAAGCAGCCTTGTCTTCACGCGGCTGTGTGAAACTGAGATACATCAGCTGCATCATAGTTTCCAAATCCTTTACACTCGAGCGTCCGCTGACCGACTCATCGTATGCGCTGACATCCATCGACACACTTGCTTGTTTGCCTGAAAGAATTTTCTGCAAATCTGTGTAGCTGAACTTTCCAAGACCCGTGCTGCCAATCATATCGCAACTGAGCACAGCGTTTGAATAGTCATTTGCATCATAGACCGACGCTCCACCCTTGCTCACTGCATACAAGCGGATTTCGTCTTCCTTGAACGTTGTTTTCTTCAGAACCACCTTCGCTCCATTGGAAAGCGTAAGCTGAGTATAGCCCAGAGCATCATTTTTTGTCTCTTTCTTTATCTTTCCAGCCTTCGGAGTCTTTTCCATCAACGGCTCTGTAACCTGATTGTCGGCATAGGCTTCCACCTCCGCGCTGTCGACCTCGGCAATCACCTGTTTCAATTGATCCACAGTAGGAACGGCCACGCCCTCCTTGTCCGGACAAAGCGACATCACAACCAAATTCTTACCCGGGACAAACTGCTCTTTTATATATGCGTTGATTTGGTCAACCGGCAGCATAGCAAACTGGTCCTTCATCGTGTTGTATTCATAGTCGACCGCAGTTATCGGATTCGACTCGATGAAATTATTGATATAAATCTGGGTGAAATAGTCATTTTTAGACGTCTTGAAATTGTTGTATTGTTTCTCCAACGCACTGACATACTCATTACGGGCACGCTCATACTCGCCTGCCGTAAAGCCGAATTTCTGCATACGCTTCAATTCTGTCAGCACCGCACGCAAAGCGGCTTCCGAACCTTTGTCGCCTACCACTGCCTGAAACAGCAATGCCCCTTTAGTGTTGGCATACAAGAAATTGCTCATTGCTGCATCACAAGCGCTAAACGGAGCGTCAGGCGACAGCTGTATAGCCGTGAGTCGCTCGTTAAGAACCTGATTGATGATGAAATCTATATATTCCATCAAGATTCCGACATCCGTATTGCGGAATTCTCTCGGCAAGAAATCATACTTCTGCGCCACAAACAACACGTTGGCAGGCATCTCTTTGTCCTTATCGGAAATAACGATAGGCTCCTCGTTGTCGCCAAGCACCTGATACTCAAATTTTGCTGGATTCTCAGGCATTTTTATAGGCGAGAACAACTCCTTGATTTTTGCCTCGACAGCGTCGACATCAACATCGCCGACAACGATAATACCCTGCAAATCCGGACGATACCATTTCTCGTAATAGTCGCGGAGCACCTGTGGCTTGAAATTGTCGATAATGTCCATGCTGCCAATCACGTCGTGGGTAGCATATTTTGTGCCTGGATAGAGTTCTGCGGCATGGCGATTGAGGATTCTCGAAACCGCACCGTTGCCCATACGCCACTCCTCATGGATGACGCCACGCTCCTTCTCAATCTCCTCGTCGGCAAGCGTCAACGCGTCAGCCCAATCGTGGAGGATAAGCAGACAAGAGTCGACAACCTCCTTCTTTTGAACAGGCACGTTCATTATATCGTACACCGTCTCATCAGTGCCGGTGTGTGCGTTCAAGTTCATGCCAAACTTAACGCCCTTCGACTCCAGCCACGTCAGAATCAACTTGTCCGGGAAGTTTTTCGTGCCATTGAAACACATGTGCTCAAGGAAGTGAGCCAAACCATTTTGGTCCTCGTTTTCCTGCACCGCACCCACCTTCTGGGCGATATGGAAGTCAGCCTGTCCTTTTGGATATTCATTATGGCGTATATAATACGTCAATCCATTCGGCAATTTTCCGACTCTAACCGCAGGGTCAGACAACTGCTGCGGCATCTGCGCTCTGACATTGGCAGTAAGCAACAGCACCGCCAACACCACGAACATCTTAACAAATAATTTCATAATAATACGTTGATTGTTATTCATTACAATTGACAAATTGGCATTCGACAACCATATATATGGGAATCAAATGCCAACTCATCATTTACTTTTTAATTTAATTATTTCAACAAATCACGGATTTCCGCCAATACAGCGTCAACCGTAAAGCCAAACTTCTCTTCGAGCAATTTGTATGGCGCAGAGTATCCGAAATGATCCAATCCCGAGATTTTGCCCTTCGAGCCAACCACGCGGAGCAGTGTAGACGGGATTCCCGAAGTCTTGCCATAAGTAGGCACATCGTCAGGTATCAACGCTTTCCGATAACCATCCTCCTGCGACATAAACAATCCAATCGAAGGCACCGAAACTACTCTCGCATTCACACCTTCTTCCTTCAATTGCTCAGCAGCCTTTACAAGCAGCATGACGTCAGAGCCGTTACCCACAAGCACCACATCAGGCTTTTCGCAGTTGACAACCGCATATCCGCCTTTCAGCATCTGCAAAGCGTCTGCATAACGGTCGCCGCCGGCACTTGGCAAGTCCTCCACATCCTGACGAGTGAGAATCAAACCAGTAGGCGAATCCACATTTTCCATCGCCATCTTCCATGCAACAGTCGTTTCCGCGCTGTCGGCAGGGCGAAGCACAAGCATACTGTTCTTGCCTGAATGATTCTTCAACTCCTCCATCAAACGTATCTGAGCCTCTTGTTCCACAGGCTGGTGTGTCGGTCCATCCTCTCCCACACGGAAAGAATCGTGAGTCCACACGTATTTCACCGGCAATTGCATCAGCGCAGTCATTCTGATTGCCGGCTTCATATAGTCAGAGAACACAAAGAATGTGCCGCAAGCGCAGAGCAAGCCACCATGAAGAGCGATGCCGTTCATCACCGTAGCCATTGTCAATTCAGCCACACCCGACTGAAGGAATTTTCCGCCATAATTGTCGGGAGCAATCACGCTGCCCGCTTTTTTGAGAAACGCTTCAGTCTTGTCGCTGTTTGACAAATCGGCTGATGACACAATCATATTCTTTACTTTCTCACCCAAAACAGTCAACACATCTGCCGACGACGCACGCGTAGCAATGTTAGGTTTATGGGCGATTGCCTTATAGTCGATTTCCGGGAGTTTGCCGTCAATCCACGACTGCAGTTCCGCCGCATCCTCCGGGTTTTCCTTAGCCCAAGCGTCAAATTTCGCACGGCGTTCGGCAACGATTGCCTTCAGCTCCTCTTTTCTGGCGGCATAAAGCGCCTTAGTCTCTTCAAAGACAGCCCATGGGTCTTCCGGATTTCCGCCCAGATTCTTAACTGTCATCTCATAGCTTGCGCCTGATTTGCTCAAAGGATTGCCATGCGTGCTGCACTTGAACTCAAAGCTGTTGCCATCGGCATCGACACATCCTTTGCCCATCACCGTGTTGCCAATAATCAGCGTAGGACGCTCGTCCTCCTTCAAAGCCTGATCCAGAGCCTTGCAGATTTCGTCAGAGTCGTTGCCGTCAATCTCAATTACGTTCCAATTCCATGCACGATATTTTGCAGCGGTGTCTTCCGATGTAACATCATCCACCATTGTCGCCAGCTGCACCTTGTTGCTGTCATAGAACATTATCAGGTTGCTCAATCCAAGATATCCAGCCAGGCGTCCTGCTCCTTGCGAAATCTCCTCCTGGACACCGCCGTCAGAGATAAAAGCATAAGTTTTATGCGAAACGACCTCACCGAAACGGGCTGCTATAAAACGCTCGGCGATGGCTGCGCCAACCGCCATTGCATGTCCCTGTCCGAGCGGACCAGAACCGTTCTCGATGCCTCTGCAAACATCCACTTCAGGGTGTCCGGGCGTAACACTGCCCCACTGACGCAGATTCTTCAAATCCTCTATCGAGAATTTACCACACATAGCCAAAACGCCATAAAGCATCGGCGACATGTGTCCGGGATCCAAGAAAAACCGGTCACGGGCAAACCATTTCGCATCATCTGGATCGTAGACGATGTATTTGGAATACAGAGTATTCACATAGTCTGTGCCACTCATCGAGCCTCCTGGGTGTCCAGACTTTGCCTTTTCCACCATTGCGGCCTCCAATATGCGGATATTGTCCGCAACCTTTCTCATTGTTTTTGCATCCATTGCCACTGAATATTTTTGATATGGATATTATTCTATGATTTTTATGCGAATTAATATATTTTTCAACTCTTTGTTTTCGTGCCAATTAAACAAGCTAAAAACTATCACAAGGCTTTGCCCTGCAACATTTTCACACAAAAAGCCCCCAAAAAACATATAGGCGATGCCTTTATCTTGCGCCTTAACACGATGCAAATATAGTTATTCCGCCTCCAATATCCAAATATCCACACCCACAAATTAGGCTTTGGACAAGGAGTGGCATACAACAAAAAAGAGTCCGGTTGCTTGGCATCCTCACATGCGTCTGCAAACCATCTCCGTGCCATGCGGCAACTGCCATCCACATCACCTGCTATCTTGTCCACGATAGGTTTGCGCAAGAAGTAAGTTTAACTACAAGATAGGCAAATAGAAATATTTGTCTATCTTGTAGCAAATCAAGGAGCAAACGATAACACTGCAATCATATCTGCTATTGTAGTGGTTGTTGCCCTTTTTATTGCTTGCTGCGATTAAGCAATAAAAATGATACTGAAAGGAATTTTTAAATAATTACACTATGGATAAAAACATTATTACAAACGGATATATCGATATTTTTACGAAAAATATTGTATTTTTGTAAAGCCAAGTGAGGATTAAACAAGAAGCCTATTTATGAAATATTTTGCCGACTATATAAACGAGTCTATTTACGCAATAGATGAAAACTCTGGTAACAGAGTGATGGTTAATGCAAGAGGCAGACACGAAATGCATACTGATTCCATCCCATGGGTAGAAGAAGAAAACAACACATTTTGGGAGGTTGAACCTATGAGCAAAGCCGAATTTGAATCTTTTGACATAACATGGAGATGGGCAGCTGCGCCATCACCAGATGAGGAACAAAAACACTCTTGGCGCAATTACAAGCAGGTTATTTATTGAAGTGCGAATAATATTCTTCAGACCTCTTTCTCAACGCAATACCTTTTGCAGACTGTTGTTCTTCTTTAGACATCACTCGCCATTCTTCATAGTATTTATGCCCTAAGCCGCCTTCAATACCTGTTTCTCGATGAATCTTATTCCATAGTTTTTCTCCCAATATAGCTTTTGCGTTTTCTGGGAGCTCTTTGGCGTAAATCATTTTTGCAGTATTAACTTGAATTTCTGCAACAAGGCCATTGCTTGTTTGAAGATTGACTATATTTCCACTATAACCGAGATGGTTTTGTGGTCTCTGTTTCTTCACGGCGATTCCTTTAAATGCCTTGACTGGTTCTGACATTCTTAATTGCTCAATAACAATATCAATGTTTCGTCTGTCCGCAATAATAGTTGTCCGCACGAGGTCTTTTAGCTTATCGGGCATATATGCACCTCCTTTCTCCTTCCTCTCCAATAGAACTTTTCGCTTAATAGATGCCTCGCTTTTGTAATTTATCGGCGTACAGATTGCATTATGTCCAGCGGCAATGCTCTCTGCTAATCCTTGCACTTCGCCACCACTTGACCGAGCCCTAATTACGACATCCTTGATTGCCTTTTCGAGAGATTTTTCCGCATCCGTCTTCTCCCGCTTGATTCTTGTGTACTTCGGATTATCTCTTACCCAGTACGGCAATGACGCGCTTCAGAAACTCTCTTCTTATTACTCTTCCACCAATCTTGAAAATACTTGTTCGGCTCTCGGATCGCGTTTTTGCTTTCGGGAATCGGCTCGTCATTAAGGATAGCTTCTTGCATCTTGTCAAACTCTTTATCGTCCGCAAGTATCGGTACAACATAGCAACGGCACTGCGGATGCCAGCCTTTAAACACGAAGTCTTTCGGGTATGCAAAACAACAAAAGAAAAGCAATTAAAAAATTGCAAAATAGAACCGACAAATCAGAAACTTCGTATCTTTGCAAACAAGAGGGCTTGAATAGGGAATCAGCGCGGATTGTAGTTCCGCGAAAACAATACATTGATGCAGGGCTTATTTCATTCGAGCAAATGGACGACACCCCAATAACATTGAAAGCGTTGTTGTTTAATCGATTCTGTCATCATGCTGATTTGTCATTAATTGATGGAGCTGAGGCATTCAAGACATTTTATGTGTATGAATACGCAAAATCTACAATCAATTTGTATAAATAATTATTTATATGGATACCCTCCGACATATGGAAATGGCAATGGATTCTGTGCTACAATGTCTAAATCGATATACCACGTCCCATTTGATTTTTCAACCTTTGTAATCTTGAACGTTGTCCCTCGTTGTAGTAGCATTTCACTCTCTGATCCAAAAGTTTGCTGTTTGATAATTCCATCCCAATTACGCCCCGAGCCATTGCCAAAACCTGAAAATGGCTCACAATACATCATTTTTGTTCCTCTTGGCGCGTAAATATTAAATATTACATCACCACTAAACCCCGTACCTTTAGCAACTTCCATCGACCAAAATGCACCTTCTGTACCTGTTGCTCCAATCAATGCTTTTATTTCTGCATCTGTAGCGGTGCTGAAATTAGCTAAGCCGAATTTTTTCAACGCTACCAGCTTATCTCCTCTTTGCAACCACATATCAAAGTTATATGACGATTTATTGATAATGCCTTCGATGAGTGGAATCCGTTGCAGACCTAATTGCGCACTTGTCTGGCTCCCGTAATATGTCAGCCCTCGTAAAGGTTCATTGATATTGTGACACGAAACGGTATACCCATATATCGCATCTTGTTCTTCTTGAATTACCATCGCTTCATGACTCAAGGTTCGAAATATTCCGTCCTTTTAACAACACCTTTTTTTACATTGACACACATTTTTTGCCAAACAGCATGGCAACACAATCGGCGCACAACGAAAAGGTACCGGCAAACTCAGTTTGCCGGCACCTTGATTCAAAATATCGTTATGTCTTAAGCCTTTTTCACACGGCTTCCAACCATTGCATAGAACAACAAATAGGCAACGGCTGCAATGAGCACCCAATAGCTTGACAAATATCCAGCCGCATCGGCAACACCGCCTTGAATCAGCGGAAGTATGCCACCGCCGCACACCATCACCATAAACAATCCTGAGGCAACTGCAGTGTATTTGCCAAGGCCTTCAACTGCGAGGTTGAAAATGCCGCCCCACATAACTGACGTGCAAAGACCGCAAAGCACGAAGAACAGCACGCATGTAGGCGCCTCGATCATTGTAAACGACATGTTCTGGAATCCAGGAATGCTGATTGTCGAATCAGGCATACACAATCCGCAGAGCAAGAAAGCGATTGCCACAGTGGCAACTGTTGAGAGTTGCGCACGGCTTGAAAATTTAGAGCCAAACGATCCGCCCACAAGACGTCCGACAAGCATCAACAACCAATACATACCCACCAGCGAACCGGCAGCAGAAGGGTTCATTCCTTTACCCGGTTTTTTGACGTCGTTATAAATTTCATAAGCCGATTCATATTGTTTCTCACCGATTACTTTGTTTTCATATCCAATCATAGCCTTTGCTTCCTCTTCCGAGAATTTCGACTTGTCCTGCTGATAAGCTACAAGCGCATCCGCATTTGCCTTGTCGGCTGCTTGAAGCTCAGCCAAATAGACAGGGTCATTCTGCTGCTTGTTGTATTCGTCGACAGTAGCGGCAGCCTCTTCCTTGGTCTGTGTGGTCATATAAAGATTTGCCATGTTGGGAATGCCCACCTCGATACCTACATACAAGAAGATTGCAACGATACCGAGAGCGAAATGACGATATTTCAACGCGCCGCCAATAGTAGCCTTCTCCTCATGCTTAATCTCGCCTTGCTTTGCCTCTTCAAGAATAGGTTCCGGCAATTTAGAGAAGAAAAGCACAATCAATGCGAATGCAAAAATGCCCATTGCAATAAACAATGCCGGACGTGCAGCACTCAGCGTGAGGCCCTTCAGAGTGTCGCCCATAAGATAGCCGACAAGCACCGGGCAGATTGTCGCAGCCAAAGAGTTGGCAGAGCCACCGAATTGCAGCAACTGGTTGCCCTTATTGCCACCACCACCAAGCGTGTTGAGCATCGGGTTTACAACAGTGTTAAGCATACACATAGAGAAACCAGCCACAAACGCGCCAGTCAAATAAACCGCAAACACACCTGAATCAAGCGTGCTCGACAAGAACATCAACGCAACGCCCACCAAACCGACAAGGACGGCTGCAATGGCTGAGAATTTATAACCTTTTTTTTGAAGAATAAGGCCAGCCGGAATACCCATGAACGCATAAGCGATAAAGTTGGCGGCATTACCCAACTGCGATTCGAAGTTAGTCAGGTCAAACTGCTCTTTAAGGATTATTCCAAACGGATTTTGGAATCCAGTCACGAATGAAATCATCGCGAACAAGAAGAACATCACCACGATAGGCAATGTGTAATTTTTCTTTTCTTGAGTCATAATTTTTAGATTTTAAAGTAGTTATTGTTTAATTTCATAATCAGTATTGACGAGGTCCGAAAATATGGCTTCCTACGCGGACCATGGTAGAGCCTTCCTCAACGGCTATCCGATAATCATCGCTCATTCCCATGCTCACAATGTCGAACGCGGGATTTTTCGCCATTATGCCAGACTTCATTTCTCTGAACACCCCGACAATTCGCTGAAACTCCTTTCGTATCTCTGTCTCATTGTCGGTATTCGTAGCCATTCCCATAACACCTCTGACCCTCACATTCCGGCAATTATCAAGCATTCCCGTTTTCTCCAGGCATACCAGATCGCTCATGTCAAAGCCATATTTTGTTTCCTCCTGCGCTACGTGAAGCTCAAGCAACACGTCCACAATCTTGCCAATTTTTTCAGCCTCGACATTGATTGCCGTCAGCAGTTTGCCACTGTCAACGCTATGTATCAGAGTCACAATCGGGACCACAGTCTTGACTTTGTTGGTCTGCAGATGCCCGATGAAATGCCATTGCACATCAGACGGCATCGTCGCCGCTTTCTGCACAAGCTCCTGAGCCCTGCTCTCTCCAAAGACCCTCTGTCCGGCATCATAAGCCGCCATCAGGGCCTCCGTAGGGTGGAATTTAGAAACTGCCACCAAAGTCACACTCTGTGGCAGTTCCTTTTTCATTTGTTTTATATTTTCTGCAACATCAATCATAATTATTTATTATACCTGTGCGCCCTCGTTTCCGCCTAAATCCTCTTTATAGACATCCATTATCATTGTCTCATTGATAGAGGCCACCTCAAAGTCGGACATCGTACCCTTCATTCCTTCCATAAAGTTGTCGTAGGCTTTCTTGAAATCCGCAGCCTGTACCATCATGAAATTGGCAGTTTTCTTCTCCACTGCAGTTTTCTCATCAATGGTCACGAAGTTCACCTTAACCTTATACCACTTATCGCCCTCCTCGTCCCAGAAGATTTCTGCGATATTGGTGCGCTTTACAGCCGTCACCTTCAGCTCACCGCCTGTCACAAACGGAGTCATCTCTTCTATAATTCGAGCCTCAGCCTCAGTAAACGACAAGGCATCAACCAAATATGGTTCAGTTACCGCTTTTTGTTGACCATTTTCTGTCAACTTCTCATATTTCACTTTACATTCAAACCAAGTTGCCATTGCTTTCTTTCTTTATTTTTTCGTTACAAAAGTAATAATTTCTCCGAGAAACAGGATAACGTATACTCCCATTTTTTATCAACTATTTCTCGCCTTATAATACAGAGTGGAGCAATTCGACTCCGCAAACAAAGCCGATGCCACGTCTGCCATTCGCCCAAGGGTCGTAGCCCTGTATCTCTCCACCTCCTCATTTATCATCTCCGCATTGCCAAGCATCTCGAAATAAGCCAGATTTGAAGCCAACTCATCGTTGTTAAGATTACTGAACAGCGCATTAGACTCATATTTGTTGACCACTTTGTCCAACTCATACTGACTCACATCGCCATCAGCCACCTTGCGAAGTTCATCGGCAATCGCTGCCTCAACCCTGTCGAAGGAAACGCCAGGGAGCAGCTGCGCCTTGACAATCAGCATTCCAGGATCCTCATCGCCAGTTATCGACGCGTCTATAGACGCGACCAGATTGCCTTTCGCATAGACGTTGCGGAAAAGTCTAGACGACCTGCCGTTTGACAGCACGTCGCTCAACAAATCGCAGACAGGATAGTCATTGTCAAGGCGTCCACACATCCGGTATGCCTTCACTATCATATTATGCGGCACATCGCGTTCAACCTCCTTCACCCTCGCCGACAATTGAGTCTGCTCGCAAGGGAGTGTACGCTCCGGCATTTCCGCACACGGGATGCCCGCGAACCATTTTTCAGCCAACGCAAACACATCTTCAGAGTCCAGATTGCCTACTACCGACAATATGGCATTTCCCGGATTGTAATAGCGTCGATAGAAAGCCTTTATCGCCTCGACAGGCACATTCTCAATGTCAGACAATGCTTTTCCTATCACCGGCCATTTATATGGATGCACCTTATAGACCATTTCGCGGAGAATGTGTCCGACATCGCCATACGGAGCATTCAGACAGCGCTGCTTGAATTCCTCCTGCACGACGCTGCGCTGCACTTCCACCGACTTGTCAGACAGCAACAGATTCTGCATCCGGTCGGCTTCCACCCAAAACGCCGTTTCCACGTTTTCAAAAGGAAGGATGTCATAATAGTTGGTGATGTCGCTGTTTGTCCATGCATTGTTGTCACCGCCGGCCTCCACCATCACAGAATCGAATTTAGGGACAGCCGCAGTGCCTCCAAACATCAGATGTTCGCACAAATGCGCAAGCCCAGTATATTCTGGCGACTCGTTTTTAGCCCCGACACGATACAGCAAATTGACCGCAGCCATTCCTGTCGCACAGTTTCTGCTGTGCACAACCTGCAGCCCATTGCCCAACCGATAGCGCGACGTCTTTATCATTCAATCACCGAAGCTTTCAGGATTCTGACATCTTCCTTAGGTCTGTCGTTGCGCGCTGTCTCGACGCATTGAATCTTGTCGACCACATCCATTCCAGAAACAACCTCGCCAAAGACACTGTATCCGCCATCCAAGAACGGAGTGCCGCCGACAGTTGTATATACCGACTTCTGTTCCGGAGTAAAATTGAACAGTTTTCCTTTCAACGAGGCCTCCGTTTCTTGAATCAGACTGTCTTGAAGCTCCTGCAGCCCCGCTGCATTACGAGCTCTGCGCAAATCCATTATTTCCGCGCGATGCTCCTTTGCCAACGCTTGAAACACCGATTGCTTTTGCTGGTTCTGCAACGACTTTTCCATCGCCACCAGCTCCGATTCATTATACACCTTTCCCGTGACAATGTAGAACTGCGAGCCAGACGATTTCTTTTCCGGATTGACAGCATCGCCCGTGCGGGCAGCCGCAACAGCGCCACGCTTGTGGAACAATTCAGGGAGCACAAACTCACCGGGAATCTCTTCGCCATAATCATTCGCGCCAAGAACCGCATCCGGCGTCGCCGTCTTCGACGTCGGATCGCCGGTCTGAACCATAAAATCCTTTATCACCCTATGGAACAGCACACCATCGTATGCGCCGGCCTCTACATTTTTCACAAAATTATCACGATGCCCGGGAGTCAATTCCGATAAAAGAATCACGACATCGCCCTCGGACGTTTTCAACAGCACTTTCATTGCCTTATTTTCTTTTTTTGAAGATTCGACAGCACCTCCCGACAACGGCATCCATAAAAGAGCCATCGCCAACACCGCCATTAAAACACCTGATTTCAAATCAGAAACCCTTAGGGTACACTCTTTTATATATACGTCGGAAATTATTGTCGGAAGCACTCAACTCTTCCGCTTTCTCAACATAATCCTCACCCCAAATGCTTGCCAACAAACTCGGCATATACTTTCTGTCACGATCCTTTTCTATAGAAGCGTCAAGCAATTTGGATATGCTGTCAGAATATTTCTCCTTGTCAATCGCAGCCAGATAACGAGCCGTGCTTACAATAAACTGACCGTTGCGGTCAACTTTTATTATATTATCGACCAATTCCGGCATATCACCGTCACAACTACCGATGTTGTTGGCTATATATTCATATGTAGCCAGCCCATCCTCGTCTTTTTTCAACTTTTTCAAAACGTCTTCGTTCATCAGTTTTTCTTTATTATTTTTACAAAGGCACCTCAAACCGCACCAACGACACTGCAAAATCCAGCATCATTGACGGTCTGTGGGATTCCCACACAAAGGTAATGCGTTTTTATGAAATAATAGCCCTTCCAATCCATTTTTTACAACACATCACCGCCGACAACATCGTTGTTTTACTCTAATTTCTTCTGTTTTAGAAATAAAATCGCTATCTTTGCGCCAAAATAGATGTCACGTTTTTTATATGTCTAATAAGAATGTAAGCCCGACCATCTTGTTTGAGACAAGTTGGGAGGTTTGTAATAAAGTTGGAGGAATATATACAGTATTATCATCAAAAGCAAAAGTTTTGAATGAGCGGTTAGGCGACAAAATGATTTTTGTCGGTCCTGACGTTTGGACTTCTCAAAACCCCTCTCCTTTTTTTAAAGAATCAAAAGCACTACTTAAGAATTGGCGGCAGTCCGCCAATCTTCCTTATGGCATATCTGTCAGAGTGGGGAGATGGATGGTTCCGGGAAATCCGGTTGCAATCCTTGTCAATTTCGACGGCGTCTACCCCAAATTGGATGATTTCTACGCATTGATGTGGGAGAAATTCAAAGTCGACTCGCTGCACTCCTACGGCGACTACGGCGAAGGCTGCGCGTTTGCCATCGCCTCTGCCATAGTAATTGACAGCCTGTCAAAATTCTTGGCGAAAAAAAACGACCGTGTTGTCGCTCAGTTCAACGAGTGGACCACCGGCATGGGACTGCTCTATCTGAAAGCCAACTCGCCACAGATTGCAACCGTCTTCACAACGCATGCCACAAGCATCGGAAGAAGCATCTGCGGCAACGGAAAGCCCCTTTACGACTACTTCAACGGCTACAACGGCGACCAGATGGCATCCGAGCTCAATATGCAGTCGAAACATTCACTGGAAAAAACAGCCGCTCACAATGCCGACTGTTTCACCACCGTAAGCGACATAACCGCCCGGGAATGCGAGCAGCTGCTTGAAATCAAGCCGCTTGTCACACCGAATGGATTCGAGCTCTCAATTGTGCCGGAACGTCAGAAATACACCGCGCAGAGAAAGAAAGCCCACGCCAAATTGCTGCAAGTGGCCGAAGCCCTGACCGGAAAGCATTATGACGACGACACATTCCTATATGCCACCGCCGGACGCAATGAATTCCGCAACAAAGGTCTCGACATGTTTATCGATGCGACAAACGCCCTCCGCAACGGCCACGACATGAATCGGCAGACAATCGCCTTCATACTGGTTCCCGCATGGGAAAACGGCGCGCGCGAAGATTTAAAAAGCCGTTTGGAAAAAGGCGAGACTCAAGGCGCTTTGGAAGACTGCATCATAACACACCGCCTTCATGACTATTCCTCAGATGCAATATACAACAAATTGGAATATCTGGGAATGCATAATTCGGCGGACAGCAAAGTAGACACAATCTACGTGCCCTGCTACCTCAATGGTTCTGACGGGATTTTCAATATGCAATATTACGATTTGCTCATTGGCTTTGACGCCGCCGTTTTTGCATCCTACTACGAGCCCTGGGGATACACTCCCCACGAAAGCATGGCGTTCGGAATACCCACAATCACTACCGACCTTGCAGGCTTCGGGCAATGGATTCTGTCCACATTCGGAGGAGGCTTCAGCAAGTGCGGCGTCGAGGTTACCCACCGGTCAGACTCGAACTACGAAATGGCAGTCAACGACATTGCCGAGAAACTCAAATATCTGCTGACCGCCGATGTCTCTTTGACAAAGAAAATCAGGAAAGCAGCCATCAGCTCCTCAAAGGGTACAGCTTGGGCTGACTTTATAAGATATTATGACACAGCCTATACAATGGCTTTAGAAAACAATAAACACAATTTGGCATAATGCCTCTAATTTTAATATTTTAACTATGAAATTGAAAGTAAGCAACACAAATGCCCCTGTATGGCGCGACATCACAATCCATGCAGAATTACCAGCCAAGCTCAAGAGCCTTGACGAATTGGCACACAACGTATGGTGGTCGTGGAACAGCGAGGCGCGAAATCTCTTTCAAGACATTGACCCTAACCTATGGTTGCAGACGGATGAGAACCCCGTCTTGTTATTGCAAAAACTAAGTCTGGAGCGTTGTCAGGAATTGGCTAAAGACGAAGCCTTCCTCACACGTCTCAATGAAGTGCACAAGGCATTCAAAGACTACATGAAGAAGCCATACCGCAAGGATGTGCCTTCAATCTCCTATTTCAGTATGGAGTATGGTCTTTGCAGCGCTTTGAAAATCTACTCTGGAGGTCTTGGTGTCCTTGCCGGCGACTACATCAAAGAAGCTTCCGACTCTTGTGTAAACTTGACTGCTGTCGGATTCATGTATCGCTATGGATACTTCGACCAGTCTCTTTCAATGGACGGACAGCAGATTGCTGAATATCCAGCGCAGAACTTCAACCAAATTCCTGTGGAGCAAGTGCTCAACAGCGACGGAACTCCGATGGTTCTTGCCGTTCCTTACCCAGGCCGCGACATCTACTGCAACATTTGGAGAGTGAATGTGGGTAGAGTGAAACTCTACTTGTTGGACACAGACAACAACCAGAACTCAGAGTTCGACCGTCCAATCACACACAAACTTTATGGTGGCGATTGGGAAAACCGCATCAAACAGGAATACCTGCTCGGCATCGGCGGCGTCATGATGCTCCGTGCTTTGGGCATCAACACAGAGTTGTATCACTGCAACGAGGGACACGCAGCCCTGCTCAACCTCCAGCGTCTTGTTGAATACGTACAGAACGACCATTTGAGCTTCGATGTAGCACTTGAATTGGTTAAAGCCACAGGTCTCTACACCGTACACACTCCAGTGCCTGCCGGACACGACTATTTCGAAGAGAGCCTCTTCGGAAAATACCTCGGTGAATATCCTGCGAAACTTGGCATTTCGTGGTCAGACCTTATGAATATGGGCCGTGAGAACCCTGACACAAACGAACGGTTCTCAATGAGTGTATTCGCACTCAACACTTGCCAGGAATCCAACGGTGTAAGCTGGCTGCACGGCGAAGTGTCAAAACGCATGTTCCAAGGTGCATGGAAAGGATACGCTCCTGAAGAGTCACACGTTTCATATGTGACAAACGGTGTGCACATGCCAACATGGGCTGCTTCTGAATGGAAAGATTTCTACAAGAAGACTTTTGGCGAGCACTATTGGGAAACTCAGTCGGACGAAATGACTTGGGCTCCTATCCTGAAAGCCAAAGAAGAAGATATCTGGAACATACGCATTGCGTTGAAAAACAAGTTTATCGACTACGTTAAGCGCGAGTTCAAAGAGACATGGCTTAAGAACCAGGGAGACCCTTCACGCATCGTCTCCATCATGGACAAAATCAATCCAAACGCATTGATTATCGGTTTCGCACGTCGCTTTGCGACTTACAAACGTGCGCACCTGTTGTTTACCGACCTTGACCGTTTGGCTAAAATCGTTAACAACGAGAAGTTCCCTGTACAATTCGTATTCGCCGGCAAGGCTCACCCAGCCGACGGTGCAGGACAAGGACTCATCAAACGAATCGTAGAGATTTCAAGAATGCCGCAATTCCTTGGCAAGATTATTTTCTTGGAGAACTACAACATGACATTGGCAAAACGTCTGATTTCAGGTGTCGACATCTGGCTGAACACTCCGACTCGTCCATTGGAAGCCTCTGGTACTTCTGGCGAGAAAGCGGAGATGAACGGCGTGCTCAACTTCTCCGTACTTGATGGATGGTGGTATGAAGGCTACCGCAAAGATGCCGGTTGGGCGTTGACTGACAAGCGCACATTCACCGACCAAGGTCAGCAGGACAAGCTCGATGCCGCAACCATCTACTCTATGCTTGAGAACGAGATTATTCCTCTTTATTTTGCAAAGAACTCAAAGGGATATTCTCCAGAATGGATTCAATACATCAAGAACTCCATTGCCCACATCGCTCCTAACTTCACCATGAAGCGTATGATTGACGACTACATCGAACGCTTCTATCTGAAAGAAGGAAAATACGGCAAGGATCTCAAGAAAAACAATTTTGCAAAAGCCAAAGCATTGGTTGAATGGAAAGACAATGTGGTTTCCCGTTGGGACGGCATCAAGGTGCTTGAAGCCACTCCGCTCGATCCTTCAGCGAACTCTTTCGGCGACAAGATCAAAGTTGACGCAAAGATTGACACCAACGGTCTTGCAGACAGCATTGGTGTTGAAATGGTGGTTTATTCCGTTGAAGAAGGTCAGCAGAAATTCCTCAACCGCTACGATTTCAAAGAGGTTAAGCGCGAAGGCGACATCGTTTCTTACGAACTTAAGCACGAAATTGCAGTTCCAGGCGTGTTCCACTATGGATTCCGCATCTATCCTAAGAATGCAGAGCTCGCACACCGTCAGAGCTTCGCTTACTTGAAATGGTTCTAAGCCACACGAGCTGTTTGGCAATAAAAAATCGGTTGGAGATTATAATCTCCAACCGATTTTTTATTCTCCTATATTCTACTAGAACTTGAATCCTACAGAAACAGCCACTTCATTGTTGGCATCCTTCAGTGTTGACGACGGAGCCTCAGCATTGAAAAATCCATAATAATCACTTTGACGGCTCGTTCTCACATATGCCAAATCAGCATAGAATGCTTTATACCGGTATCCAGCACCTGCCGTATAGCGTTGAGTTTTATTGTCCAGGGTATACGACATCGAAGTTCCCGCAGTAGGATCCTGTGCAAGATTCTCTTCAACCGGTGATGTCTTATACGAATATCCGGCACGCACGCTGAAACTTGGCGTCACCTTAAACTCTCCACCGATGCGGATTTCATTGCTTGCCTTAAAGGTTGTCCTTACATTGTCGGCCACGACGCGATCCTCCCGCCCATTATAAAACGTGCGCATACCACCATACATAACCCTTTCATAGTCAAGACTGATGATGCCACGTCCGCCAATCACTCCGGCAACGCTTCCCATCACCTTCCATGGAGTCCTTGCGTCAAATTCCGTCTTGCCGTCATATCCGGCATTCGTTTCTGCCGTACCTTTTATGTTTGATACTCCGCTACCGGCAACATTCGCATCAAATGCATACGACGTGCTTGCATAATAAGAAGAATTAACATTGTAGAATGTAGGCGTATGGAAAGCCACACCCAGCCTGAGTTCATTTATAGGCTTGACAATCAAGCCCATTTTAAAGTTCACGCCTGTGCCCGTCATATTCAGATAGTTTTCCATACCCCATGCGGCATTTCCTTCCGCAAGGTAAGTATTGTCGCCATAAATATAAGGCACACGAGCTTTTTCCAAGCTCTCTCCATAATATGAATACATGCTGTATTCCAAATCCGAGATACCCACAGAAGCACCCCAATACACCATGTCCATCACATTTCCGCCAAAACTTACGTTATACTCGTTCATATGTCCAGACTCCTGAACTTCCATCTCCGCATATCCCGTGGTGCCATTCTTATACAATCCGCTATAAGAATCGTTGCTTGCCGACATCGGATTGATTAAATATGAATTGTATGCCAAAATGCTTATCCACGGAGCGTTGGAGTCCATATACGGATCATATCCGCCTTTAACGGCACCAAGGTCCGATGTGGTCCAACCTTTTGAATTTTCCGCCACATAATTTGTCATTGAATTACGCATTCCGTGAATCACGCCATTGTAATGACGTTTGAAATCCAAGGCTTTGGTATACGACACACCCCAAGAGAATGTCGGCGTTGTTTCGTTTCCCGTCTTAAATGTCCCGACATAGGCAATGTTGTCAAAATTAAAATTAGAGTTCGATGTTTTAAACCCATTCATAGTGACATTTTTCTTGACACCGCCCATTGTCATTCCCACCTCGGAACTGCGGTAGACACCGATGCCGCCAGGATTCTGATTGAGCGTTGACAAGTCAGCGCCTAACGCACCAAACGCGCCTGCCATAGACATAAACCGGGCACTACCCCTCAAGTCTGTCTGCGATATTGTATATAAATCCAATGCACCCTGAGCTCCTGCCGATGCAGCGTAGAGGGCACACAACAAAGGGAATAAATTTCTTAATTTAGCCATTTTCTTTAGATTTTGTTTTCAAACATTGTTATCGTCTGCCACCACGACCGCCACCGCTGAAAGAGCCTCTGCCCCCACTTGACGAACCGCCTCTAAAACCGCCGAAAGAACTGCCACGGCTTGGCGAAGATGTCGACGGCTGCCTGTATGAAGGCGTACGGTCTGTGGAACGGCTCGGAGATGAATACGACGGAGTGGTACGCTCTGTGCTCACCGACGGACGGCGTCCCGGATTAGTGCTTGGCGACGTATATGTTGTCGAGCCACCTCGATATCCACTGTAGGTTGTCGACGGGCGGTCGGTGTCCGAAGGTCTTGTCGACGGAGTGTAATAAGAAGACGACGGACGGCGGCCTGTTGATCTGTAACTGTCGGACCCGCTATAATTTCCGTGTCTGCTCAATTCCGGTCTGCGTCCGCTCGGGCTGTGAGATGCACTGAACGGTCTGCGTCCGCCATCAGAATAGTAATGATGTCCGCCTGGATAATATGGATAGTATGGATAATAGTGCGGATAACTCCATCCATATCCCCAACCGTAATATGGATACGACGGTCCCCAGAATGGGTCATACCATCCGTAATACGGGCGATAACATCCCCATCCAAATGACCAATCCCACGAATTGTAGTACCATGACGACCTGTAGCACGGGCTGTACCACGGATCATAGAATCCGCCAATCGACCATGTAACCGATGGTGTCCCTACATATATATTCACATTGTCAGCATAGTAGAGTTCCTTCAATCTGCTGTCGTCAGACGAAACCACGATTGTAGGATTATCGAAACGCTCCATACGCTCTGTGTATTGGAAAACATCAGGATTTGCCACCACTGTGTCGGCAGAAATTGTGTCGGCAGAAACTTTGTATGCGCCACGGCGGTTGTATTCATCGACATCGCGAGGATTGCTTGTATACACCTGATATGTCGGTTCTTCAAAATCCGCAGTTTCCTCAGTTTTCTGCTTTTTGACTTCACGCTTCTCCGTCTTCTTTACTTTAGATGGATTGTAGTAAATATCATCGTCATAATAGCTCTGTCCTGACACCAACAGCGGAGTCAAGACACTTGCCAAAATTAAAAGATAATTCCGTTTCATAGTCTTTCACTTTTATTCTAATGACAAACAAACTTTCATTTAGTTTAATCAGAATTGACGCATTTATATATTTTTACAACTTATTAAGTCAGTGGATATAAAAAGCTTCCGTAAGCATTTTGAATTCCCTGCTTCGCTCCGGTCCTTCCTGAAGCACGATTTCCGACTCCTCCAATGCCGCCGGCAAATTTGAGAACTCCCACAAGTAACGCCTTATGGGTTTATTCAGAGTTGTTCTCACTGCAGTGCGGCGCCGAAGCCACAAATTTGCCTCTCCTGCCCAGAACTCTATTGTCTGCCTTACCTCTGCCGGAGCAATCAAGCCAACAAGTCCGTCGTCTGACAGCAACGATTTGCATCTGCCAAAGAACTCAGAGAAAGGCAACGTGTCAGTATGTCTCGCCATAGCTCTGCGTGCATCGGGCGCTCTTTCACCCGAATCGAAGAATGGTGGATTGGACACTATATAATCATACTTTGAGCCACTTTCAAAGCGCAGGAAGTCGCATTCGAATATTTTTATCCGTCCACCCCATGCGCTGTTTTCAGCATTCTGCAAAGCCTCCTCCGCTGCGACGGCGTCTATCTCCACAGCATCCACCATAGCGTCGGCATTGCGCTGAGCCGCCATAAGAGCCAAAATTCCTGTTCCTGCTCCGACGTCCAATATTCGGTTTCTTGCCACAAAATCAGCCCATGCCCCAAGCAGGACAGAGTCTGTCCCGACTTTCATTCCACTCTTTGCATGCCGCACAGAGAATTGCTTAAATTGAAACACATCCAACGTCTTCATTGCGTAAAGATACAAAAAAAGCGCTGAATTCAATGAATCCAACGCTTTTTTGTCTTTTTCTTGTCGATTACCAGATTACCACACGGTCTGCCGGCGCTATATACATCGGATCGCCTTCCTTGATGCCGAATGCCTCATAGAAAGCATCGATATTCTTCAAGGTTGCATTCACTCTCCAACGACCAAGCGAATGAGGGTCGGTAGTCGTGCGACGACGGATTTCCTCTGGACGGATATTGTCTGCCCACACATTGGCATACGACAAGAAGAAACGCTGTGCTGGCGTGAAACCGTCAACAACTTTGTTTTCCTTCGCTTCTTTTGTCTTAAGGTATGCAGTGTAGGCAACTCGCAAACCGCCCTGGTCGGCGATATTCTCGCCAAGAGTCAACTTGCCGTTGGCATGGAGAGAATCGATGACCACAATCTTTTCAAATTGAGCCTTCAATTTGTTTGCAAGAGAGTCAAACATTTCTGCATCGTCCTTAGTCCACCAGTCTTCCATATTTCCATCTTTGTCAAACTGACGTCCGTTGTCGTCAAATCCATGAGTCATCTCATGTCCGATTACAACGCCGATTGCACCATAATTGTCGCAATCGAGAGCGTCAGGAGAGAAGAACGGAGCTTGAAGGATACCTGCGGGGAAGCAGATTTCATTAGTCGACGGATTGTAATATGCATTTACTGTCTGCGGAGTCATACCCCACTCTGCCTTGTCGACCGGCTTGCCACATTTCTCATTAGAGTCCTTCACATGGAAGATGCTTGCCGACTTCACATTTTCCCAATATGATTTTTTCGGGTCGATGATAATTCCTGAATAATCCTTCCAAGTGTCAGGATAACCTACTTTTACTGTAAATGCCGACAATTTCTCCATTGCTTTCGACTTGGTGGCATCGCTCATCCAAGCCAAGTTCTGGATGTGCTCGCCAAGCGACGTTTTCAGATTTCCGACAAGCTCAAGCATTCTTTGCTTAGACTCCTCCGGGAAATATTTCTTCACATAAATCTGTCCCAATGCCTCGCCAAGCATTCCGTCAGGAACTGACAATGCACGTTTCCAACGCGGTCTGTCCTGCTCCGCACCTGAAATTGTGCTGCTCATCTCAAAGTTCACCTTGCGGAAATTGTCGCCAAGATAATCCGACGCAGAGTTAACCAAATGGAAAATCAGATAGTCCTTGATTTCACGCATACTTTTGTTTGCAATCAATTCGTTCACCTTCTCCAACGACTTCAACTGCATTACGCACATACTGTCGACAATAGGAAGATATTGAGCCGTCAGATACTGCTTCCAATCAATGTTGGGGCAAAGTTTTTCAACTTCTGCGAGAGTGCGGATGTTGTATTGCGCCATATAGTCTCGCTGCTCCGTACGGGTCATTGCCACCTTTGCAAGTTCCATCTCTATTCCCATAACGTTGTCGCGCATACGTTCAGCGTCAGCCTTTTTATAACCCGACAGCATCAGAAGCTTCACGATAAATTGCTTGTATGCCTCACGGATTTTCAATGTCTGGGCATCATCATTCATATAATAGTCGCGGTCGCCCAAGCCAAGGCCGCCTTGACCCCAATAAAGGATGTTGATGTCAGAGTTTTTCAGATCACTCATAACGCCCACTCCGAAGAATGCCGATGAGAAGCTGTGCATCCATCCGAGAATGCCTGTAATATCTTCGCGTTTTGCCTTTTCAATGCGCTTGATGTCAGCCTTTATTGGTTTTGCACCTTCTTTGTTCAAGCGCACGCTGTCCATACCCATAGAATACAAATCGCCGATTTTCTGCTCTACAGAGCCATACGTGTGAGAGGTGCCGCACAGACCCTCAACCAAATCATGCAACTGCTTCTTATTGTTCTCGCCGAGCATGTCAAAAGAGCCATAGCGCGAGTACTCAGGCTTCAGCGGATTCAATTTTTGCCATCCGCCACATGCATATTGATAAAAATCGGTGCAAGGAGAAACAGACTCATCCAGATTCTCTCTCGACACACCAGTCTTCGGCTCACCGGCATTGGCGCTCATCACGCCAGCCAAAGCCAACAACATAAAACTGTACTTTAGTTTCATAATGTCCTTTTATTTAATTGTTTTTCAAATTTTCCAATTCCATTGTAGCATCTTCCCATTCCGACATAGCCGCATCCAAACTCTTGCTGACTTCGCCATGCCGTTCAAAGAGATCATTGTCGGTTGCACCGGCAGCCAGTTTGTCCTCAACAACTTTCAGTTCCGCCTCGAGTTGCGAAACTTTCGCTTCCGCATCCTTCACGAGCCGCTCCGCTTTTCTTATCTGTTTCTCAAACTCCTTCTTTTCCGCATACGACTGCTTTCCGGAAGAAACTGCCGGCTCCTGAATTTGGTCATTGTCGGTTTTGGAGGGCACAGACTTCTCCAACTCGCGCAACGATTCCATCTGCTTGTGCTGCAGGAAGTCGTAAATTCCACCCAAATGCTCGCGCACCTTGCCTCCGCCAAACTCATAAACCTTCTCAACCAATCCGTCGAGGAAGTCACGGTCGTGCGACACGACAATCACTGTTCCGTCAAAATCGGCTATTGCCTGCTTCAACACATCCTTTGTCTTCATATCCAGATGGTTGGTAGGCTCGTCAAGGATAAGGAGGTTGACAGGCTCAAGCAACAGACGAATCATTGCCAATCGAGTTTTTTCTCCACCCGAAAGCACTTTCACCTTCTTGTCAGACGCCTCGCCTCCAAACATAAACGCACCGAGGATATCCCTTATTTTCGTGCGGATGTCGCCAACCGCCACTTGATCAATCGTGTCAAACACCGTTATTTCGCCATCAAGCAAAGACGCTTGATTTTGAGCGAAATAGCCGATTTTTACATTATGCCCGATTTTCAGATTTCCATCATACGGAATTTCGTTCATTATGCACTTCACAAGCGTTGACTTTCCCTCACCGTTCTTGCCCACAAAAGCGACCTTCTCGCCGCGTTTGATTGTAAGGTCGACATTGGAAAACACTGTGTGGTCGCCATATTTTTTGGCAATACCTTCGCAGATTACAGGATAATCGCCCGACCGTGGAGCAGGAGGAAATTTCAGATTCAATCGCGAATTGTCGACCTCGTCAACCTCTATTTCCTCTATTTTCTCCAACTGCTTTATGCGGCTCTGCACCTGCACCGACTTAGTAGCCTTGTAGCGAAAGCGCTCAATGAATCTTTCAGTCTGCTGTATTTGCTTTTGCTGATTCTCATACGCCCGCATCTGCTGCTCTATACGCTCTTGATGCAGAACGACATACTTCGAATAATTAACCTGATAGTCGTAGACCTTGCCACACGAAATCTCCAACGTGCGGTTTGTCACATTGTCAATGAATGCACGGTCGTGCGACACGAGAACCACAACGTTAGCCTTCTGCTTCAAGAACGTTTCAAGCCATTGAATAGACTCAATGTCGAGGTGGTTTGTCGGCTCATCGAGCAACAACACATCCGGACGCATCAGCAACAGTTTTGCCAATTCTATACGCATGCGCCATCCGCCACTGAATTCCGACGTGTTTCTGTCAAAATCAGAGCGGACAAATCCCAGGCCAAGCAGCGTCTTCTCAAGTTCCGCCTCCCCGTTCTCGCTCTCCTCCATCTGAACCAAGTCGCTCAGATTAGAGATGCGGTCAATCAGTTCGGCATACGATTCCGACTCATAATCCGTCCGTTCGGCAAGCTCTGTGTTCATACGGGCAAGAGAAGCCTTCATCTCGTCCAATTTTCCGAACACAGTGCGCACCTCCTCCACAACAGAACGTTCGTCAGTCAGAATCATTTGCTGCGGGAGATAGCCGATTGTAATGTCTTTTTGCGCGGCGACGACACCGCCTGTCGGTTCCTGGAGTCCGGCTATTATCTTCAACATCGTTGACTTGCCGGCTCCATTCTTCCCGACCAGGGCTATTTTGTCACGCTTGTTTATGACAAAATTCACACCGCTGAAAAGGGCTGTACTATTAAATTCTACGCTTAAATTCTGTATAGAAATCATAGAATCTCAATGGCTTACAAACCCATTTTCTTCAAAAGGTCAGACGGCACAGCCTTTTTGTTGACCAATATGCTCATTGTCTTCGACAAGAAATATGCCTCAGAAACATAGAAATAGCCTTGGTAAACTTGGTCTGTGTCCCACGAGTTTTTTACCTTATAATATTTGTTTCCTTTCTGATCCTCAGCCTTTCCAATGATCACCATACCATGGTCATCAGTTGTCTCATAATTGTCGAATCCTTTCTGGCGCGACTCCTGAGTCACCTCAATTTCCTCAACCGGGCCCTTGAAGTCATAAAGTTCTTCTTCCTTTTCCGACGATTTCAGTTTGACCCACTTTGCCAATTCGGTTCCCGTGCGCTCTTTGTTGCGGTCAACCTTCGGCATCAAAGCCACACCGTCGTACCATTTGAAACCCTTTTCACTGACATCAGCCGCCCAAAGCACAGTATAGCCTTTTTCAATGGCATCGTCAACGATTTTCTTCAACTCGTCAAGTTTCACATTGTAATACAGACCATTCGACCAATTGTCGGGCACTTCAAGCACAAACGGCTTATAGAAAGGATGATGTGTGAACGATGTCACAGGAATAAAGTCATCCATTTTCAAACCGAGCATATCGGCGAATGAGCGTGGAGTGTATTCCTTGCCCTTGTACATAAATTTCTCAGGCGCTTTTCCAAGGTAAGCGTCCAAAATTCCGATATATCCGTTGAGCCACGCTTCCGATAATTTCGCATTTGGATTTTTCACAATTTCCTTCAGATACGCCTCAAGCACAGCTGCAAGTTCTCCGTGGTTGTGCTTTTCCTCGCCATAATTCAAGCCGGCGTATACCTCTTCCGGAACCATTCCATACGCATCGTAAACATACGGCACATCAAGGATGCTGCCGCCCTGTCCAAAATTTGTGGCGCCACAATACCGCACATAGTGTATTGCCTTGTCGATATAGCATTGACGGGCTATATACATTTCCGACAAGTCAAATTCGCCCTTGCCATTTTTAAGGAGTTCGTCCTCCAAAAACGAGACGCCCGAAAAACTCCAGCATGTACCCGATTTGTTCTGGTCTTTGACCGATGTGGTCGGATTCACCTTTATATCTTTAAAAACGAATGTAGTGTCGGCAGCTTCCTGAGCCAACATCGCCGGCGTTGATGCAAGAGCCAACGCCATCATCAAAAATATTGCTTTCTTTCTCATTGTTTTTATTTTTTAGTATTCATCCCACGATTTTATCTCAATGTCGTCCATTCCATATTTGCCAATTGCATCGATAAACGCCGATGCCAGACGCGCATTGGTGAGCAACGGCACATTCAAGTCGATTGCCGCACGGCGAATCTTATATCCATTGCTCAGCTCCTTGCTGCTCAAGTTCTTTGGAATGTTCACAACGAGGTCAATCTCCTTATTGTGAAGCATATCCAGGGCCTGTGGCTGCTGGCCTTCTTCACTTGGCCAATACACCCGGATAGCCGGGATATTATTGTCTGTCAAATATTTATATGTACCGCCTGTGGCATAAAGCTTATAGCCTTTCTCATACAGGATTGAAGCCGCGTCGAGCATGTCGGCCTTCTGTTTTGCAGAACCCGTGCTGAGGAGCACGTTCTTTTTCGGGAATTTATATCCGACAGAAAGCATTGATTTCAAAATCGCCTCCGATGTGTCGTCGCCAAGGCAGCCTACCTCACCCGTTGACGACATATCGACACCAAGCACCGGATCGGCTCCCTGCAAACGTGAGAATGAGAACTGCGAAGCCTTTATGCCAACATAGTCCAAATCAAACGCATTCTTGTTAGGCTTCTCCACTGGAATTCCAAGCATCACCTTTGTCGCTAAATCAATGAAGTTGAGCTTAAGCACCTTTGATACAAACGGGAAACTGCGGGATGCGCGCAAGTTGCACTCAATCACCTTTATGTCGTTGTTCTTTGCAAGATACTGAATATTGAACGGACCCGAGATGTTAAGAGCTTTTGCTATCTGGCTTGAAATCTTCTTGATGCGGCGCACTGTCTCAACATACAATTTTTGCGGCGGGAACTGAATTGTAGCATCACCGGAATGCACTCCGGCAAACTCGATGTGCTCTGAAATTGCATACACCTTTATCTCGCCATTCTGAGCGACAGCGTCCATCTCAATCTCTTTCGCATGCTCAATAAATTCAGTAACGACAACAGGATGCTGTTTAGACACATTGGCTGCGAGCTTCAAGAAACGTTCCAGCTCCTCATCGTTAGAGCATACATTCATCGCCGCACCTGAAAGCACATACGACGGACGCACCAGGACAGGATAGCCCACCTCGTCGACAAACTCATTGATGTCGCTCATCGACGTCAACTCGCGCCAACGCGGTTGGTCAATGTGCAGCTCATCGAGCATCTGCGAGAACTTATGACGATCTTCCGCATTGTCGATGCTCTTTGCCGATGTGCCAAGGATGTTGACCCCGTCTTCATCCAGGCGGGTGGCAAGGTTGTTAGGAATCTGACCTCCTGTCGACAGAATCACGCCATGAGGAGTTTCAAGATCAATAATATCCATAACCCTCTCGTAGGTCAGCTCGTCAAAGTAAAGACGGTCGCACATATCGTAGTCTGTCGACACCGTTTCCGGGTTATAGTTTATCATCACTGAGCGCCAGCCTTCCTTTGACACGGTCATAAGGGCGTTTACACTACACCAGTCAAACTCCACGGAGCTTCCGATTCGATAAGCGCCACTGCCAAGCACCACAACCGACTTTCCGTCGTTTTCATAGTCAATGTCGTGAGCGGAACCGTTGTAGGTAAGATACAGGTAGTTGGTTTTAGCCGGATATTCCGCGCCAAGCGTGTCAATCTGCTTTACAACAGGAAGAATGCCATATGCCTTACGCAATGCACGCACCTTTCTGTTTGCCGCTTCCGACTCTGTCATTCCGTCTTTAAGCACAGCCCTCGCAATCTGGAAATCGGAGAATCCCTGCTCCTTTGCCTGTCGGAGCAACGCCGGAGAAACAGAATCCAAATCAGAGTATGTTTCAAGTTCGACAGCGGTGTCGAGCAAGTTTTTCAACTTGTTCAAGAACCACTTGTCAATCTTTGTAAGTTCGTGGATTTTATCCACAGTATATCCTTTTCTGAAAGCCGATTCAATCACAAAAATTCGCTTGTCGGTCGGTTCTTTCAAAGCGCTGTCGATGTCTGACACTTTTATTTCCTTGTTCTCGATAAAGCCGTGCATGCCCTGGCCAATCATACGCAGACCCTTCTGAATAGACTCCTCAAAAGTTCTGCCTATTGCCATCACCTCACCAACCGACTTCATCGACGAGCCAATCTCTTTCTTCACTCCATGGAATTTACCCAAGTCCCAACGCGGAATCTTGCAGACCACATAGTCAAGAGCCGGCTCAAAGAAAGCGGAAGTCACTTTGGTAACGGTGTTTTTCAAATCAAAGAGACCGTATCCCAAGCCCAATTTTGCCGCAATAAACGCCAACGGATATCCTGTTGCCTTTGACGCCAGCGCCGAGCTACGGCTCAAACGGGCATTGACCTCGATGACACGATAGTCCATCGACATCGGGTCATAGGCATACTGCACGTTGCACTCTCCTACAATTCCTATGTGGCGGATAATCTTTATCGCCAGCTTGCGGAGCAAGTGATAATCATCGTTCGACAGCGTCTGAGAAGGCGCGACAACGATGCTTTCTCCTGTGTGGATTCCAAGAGGGTCGAAATTCTCCATGTTGCAGACTGTGATACAGTTGTCAAATTTATCACGGACAACTTCATACTCGACCTCTTTCCAGCCTTTTAATGACTTCTCGACAAGCACCTGCGGAGAGAACGACAAAGCCTTCTCCACCAGCGAAACCAACTGCTCACGGTTGTCGCAGAATCCACTGCCGAGACCGCCAAGCGCATAAGCGGCACGCACAATCACCGGATAGCCCAAAGTTTCCGCCGCCGCAATGGCGTCGTCGGTTGTCGACACAGCCTCGCTCTTAATTGTCTTGACATCGATTTCGTCAAGTTTCTTGACAAAGAGCTCACGGTCTTCGGTGTCCATAATCGCCTGCACCGGCGTTCCGAGCACCTCCACTCCATATTTTTCAAGCACACCGCTCTGATACAAGTCCACGCCACAGTTGAGCGCGGTCTGTCCGCCGAACGCCAACAATATTCCCTGCGGGCGCTCCTTTGCGATAACCTTTTCGACAAAGAATGCCGTCACCGGAAGGAAATATATCTTATCGGCGAATCCCTCCGAGGTCTGTACTGTTGCAATATTCGGGTTTATCAACACGGTTTCAATACCCTCTTCTTTCAACGCTTTCAGCGCTTGAGAACCGGAATAGTCAAACTCACCAGCCTCTCCAATCTTCAAGGCTCCGGAACCGAGCAATAAAACTTTTTTTATATTTTCTTTCTTTGAATCTGCCATTTGTTGAGAAATTTTGGTCATTACAACAGTTTTATAAAATCGTCAAATATGAATTCCGTATCAAGCGGACCGCTGCACGCTTCCGGGTGGAACTGAGCGGAAAAGAACGGTTTGGATTTGTGGCGGATACCCTCGTTGGTCCCATCATTCATATTCACAAACAACGGTTCCCAATCTCCGCCAAGAGTTTCGTTGTCTACAGCAAAGCCATGGTTCTGTGACGTGATGAAGCAACGGTTGGTGCCCACTTGACGCACCGGCTGATTATGGCTGCGGTGGCCATACTTCAACTTGTAGGTCTTTGCACCAGCCGCCTTCGACAGCAACTGGTTGCCCATGCAGATTCCGCAAATAGGCTTGTCGCCGGAAAGGGCTTTCTTTATATTTTCCACTGTCTCTCCAGCCATGTCAGGGTCGCCAGGGCCATTGGAGATAAACAATCCATCATAATCAATCTGAGAAAAATCGTAATTCCAAGGGACACGCACCACTTTCACGCCCCTCTTCACAAGACAACGAATTATATTGTTTTTAGTGCCGCAGTCAACCAGCACAACGGTCTTGTCTCCATCGCCATAAGTTTCAACCTTCTTGCAGCTGACCTTCGCCACCAAGTTTTCCTTGTTCGGGTCATAGAATTCAGGTTTTTCAGCGCCCTCTATAAAAATACGGCCAAGCATTGAGCCTTTTTCTCTCAACAACTTGGTCAACGCTCTTGTGTCTATTCCATAGACACCAACCACCTGTTCTCTCTTCAGCCAATCCGAAAGGCTTTCTTCGGCCAGCCAATGGCTATACTCCCAAGAATAGTCCTGGCAAACAATCGCCTCGCAATGGATTCTGCTGCTTTCAAAATAGCGGGCAACACCATCCTGCTCTTCTTTTGGAGGCACTCCATAATTGCCGATTAGCGGGAACGTCGTCACCAAAACCTGACCCTCATAAGATGGATCCGTCAAACTCTCTGGATAACCGGTCATCGCGGTGTTGAACACTACTTCTCCAGAACATGCCTTCTCAAAGCCGAACGACTTTCCTTCAAAGACAGTACCGTCTTCCAATTCAAGGATTGCTTTTTTCGTTTCTCTCATATCAATTTTTAGGAATTACTTACCAATTTTACGGTTTGCAAGATTACCATCGAGAAAACCATACAAAGTTACTGATTTTTTCCCATCCGTCAGTCATATATATAGATTTTTTAGGCAATTCCACGCTTTTTAGCAAACTTGCCGACAAAAAAGCGGGGATGCACGATGTGCATCCCCGCCATAAACTCGCGATACGTATACGATTATTCCGCAGCAGGAGTCTCTTCAGCTGTTGCCTCGGCATTTTCAGCCTCAGCCGCAGCAGCCTCCTCAGCCTTCTTGGCAGCCTCAGCAGCAGCGATTTCTGCTTTCTTCTTTGCCACCAACTCAGCCTTTGCCGCGTTCTTTGCTTTCTCTTCCTCCAAGCGCTTGCTGTCAGCTTGCTTCTTGTCGTTTGACAATTGCTCCTTCTTAGCGTTCAATTGTGCTTCCTTATTCTTCTTCCACTCCTCGAAACGACGATTTGCTTCTTCTTCAGTGAAAGCACCCTTCTTGACGCCACCGAGCAAGTGCTTCTTCAAAAGCACGCCCTCGTTAGAGAGAAGGCGACGAACTGTATCTGTAGGTTGTGCACCTACGCTAACCCAATACAAAGCTCTTTCGAAATTCAAACTTATTGTAGCAGGATTAGTGTTCGGATTATAAGAACCTATCCTTTCAATAAATTTACCATCTCGTGGTGCCCTGCTATCAGCGATAACAATAGGATAGAACGCATAGCGCTTGCGGCCGTGACGTTGTAATCTAATTTTTGTTGCCATTTAAGTTTTGTTTAAATAAAAAGTGTATTAAGTTTATCGGGCGCAAAGGTACTCACTTTTGCGCACTTATGCAATTTTTTCTGATTTTTTTTGATATTGCCGTCAAACGTGCTATCTTTGTAGTTATGGAAGAAGACTTAAAGACAGCCGTCGAGGTCATGCGCAAAGGCGGCGTAATACTTTACCCGACCGACACCATCTGGGGCATTGGATGCGATGCCACCAACGCAGAGGCCGTGGACAAAGTGTACAAAATCAAGAAGCGCGCCAGCAACAAGGCTATGCTTGTGCTTGTCGGCAAAATGGAAGATGTGGAGAATTATGTGGAGACAGTTCCCGAGATGGCTTACCAGCTCAACGAGCTGAGCGAGAAACCCATCACGATAATATACGACAATGCCTTGAACCTTGCGCAGGAACTTCTTGGCGACAACTCCAGCGTAGGCATACGGGTGTCGCGCGAGGTGTTTACACAGCGATTGTGCAAGATGCTCCGCAAGCCAATCGTTTCTACTTCCGCCAATATCGCCGGCGAGCCTTCGCCAGCATTCTTCGACGAGATTTCCGACGAAATAAAGTCGGCTGTAGACTACATCGTGAAATACCGGCAAGACGACAAGACCCCGCATGCCCCATCAAGCGTGGTGATGCTGTCAGCCGACAATACAATTAAGATTTTGCGCCCGTGAAAAGTGAGCAAAGATTCAGATTAAGATATATAATTTACGATTACCTTGCCGTCAACATGTCATGGCTGGTTTTCACCTTTGTCAGATACTGCCTGACAAAGGACTTTGGAGCCATGCGCGAAATCGACGCGTTCACAACCTATCTGTCGTTTCACGACATCGTGCTTGGGCAAATATTATTCCCTTTTCTCATTGTTTTCATTTGCCTCCTGTCGGGTTTTTACAACAAGCCTTTTTCAAAGCCCCAGATGCAGGTGTTTCTCAACACTGTCGTCTCGTCGTTCTTCGCGTCAATGGTTGTATACTTCGCGATTCTAATCAACGACAACCTTCCAGAGCGCAACATCAACTATGAGCTGATATGCTCTCTATGGCTCATCATAGGGGCCGCCTTATACATTCCGAGAAAAGTCATAGCCAACAACATACTACGCCACATCAAGAACGGCGACATCAGATTCAACACTCTCGTCATCGGCGACAAGCCGACAGTCGCGCAAGTGCTGGAAACCATCACAAAATCAAGAGATGAAAGCGGCGCTCACGTTGTCGGGACTCTCGCTTTCGACGACAATATGGCCGATTTGGACAAGACGTGCAAGGTGCTTGACGTGCAGAGCATCATAATCGCCCCGTCCAACCGCACAAACTCCGAGACCCTGCACTTGATAAACAACCTTTTCCACCTCGCCATCCCCATAAAGATTGCGCCGGAAACCTACGACATCATCACGTCCAACATCCGTCACGCCAACATTATAGGCGAGCCGTTTGTAAACATTGCCCAAAGCAATATGCCCGAATGGCAAAAGAATGTGAAACGGATGTTCGACATCTGCATCTCAGCGACCGCCCTTGTAGTCCTTGCTCCGGTTTTTGCCGCCATAACATTCGCAATAAAGAAAGACTCGAAAGGCAGCATCATATATTCACAGGAAAGGATCGGCAAAAACGGCAAGCCTTTCCACATATACAAATTCCGCACAATGGTCACAAACGCAGAAAGCGGAGGAGTGCCGATGCTGTCGAACGAAGAAGACAAGCGCATCACGAAAATCGGGCACACGCTGCGCAAGTACCGCCTTGACGAGACACCGCAGTTCTGGAACGTGCTGAAGGGCGACATGTCGCTCGTCGGGCCAAGACCAGAGCGGAAATTTTTTGCAGAGCAGATAATCGAACGCGCACCATACTACACACTCACCTATCAGATTCGCCCCGGCATAACATCGTGGGGCATGGTGAAATATGGATATGCAAAGAATGTCGACGAGATGATAGAACGGTCAAAATACGACCTCATCTATCTCGACAACATGTCGCTGTTTGTTGATTTTAAAATTATTTTATACACCGTCAGAACCGTACTGACAGGAAAAGGAATGTAGATATGCTGAACACGATGCAATTAAAAGACAACGCAAATGCAGTATTGATGAGAGTGCTGCAATGGCGGGAGGACCACATCAACGAGAAGACCTTTCTTCTCATTCTCGCATTCTTCATCGGCATCTTATCCGGATTCGCCGCCCTGCTGCTGAAATTCCTCATCGCCACCATCTCGTCGCTGCTGACAAATCATTTCAACGTCGACGGAGCCAACTACTTCTATCTTGTCTATCCCGTCCTGGGCATTCTGATTGTTGGGCTATATGTCAGATACATCGTCAAAGACAACATCTCCCACGGTGTGACAAGAGTGCTTTACGCAATTTCACAGAACAAAAGCCGGCTGAAGCTGCACAACACATACTCATCGGTCGTGGCCAGCTCCATCACCATCGGCTTCGGCGGTTCGGTAGGTGCCGAGGGTCCGATTGTCAATACCGGAGCCGCAATCGGGTCGAATCTCGGCAGTCTTTTCCGCCTGTCACCGCAAATTCTGATGATGCTTGTGGGCAGCGGCGCGGCAGCCGGTGTGGCAGGCATCTTCAAAGCGCCTATCGCCGGAATGCTTTTTGCCGTAGAGGTGCTGATGATCGACCTCACCACAGTGTCGGTCATGCCGCTTCTTGTGTCGTCAATCACGGCAGCCACCGTCTCATACATATTCACCGGCTATAGCCCAGAATTCAGCTTCGACCAAAGCGAGGCATTCCTTACAAACAACATCCCGTATGTAATAATCCTCGGCATTGTCTGCGGATTCACGTCGCTTTACTTCACAAAGGTAATCGGCGCAGTTGAAAATGTGTTTACGAAGCTGCGCAATCCATGGTATAAGTTTGCTATCGGATCAGTAATCCTCAGCGGTCTGATATTCTGCTTTCCTCCGCTCTACGGAGAAGGCTACGAAGCCATCACCGAATTGCTCAAAGGCGACCCTTCGACATTGCTTGACGGCAGTGTATTCTACAGCCTAAGAAACAATGTTTGGTTCGTAATTTTGTTTCTGTTTCTGATTATTCTCACCAAAGTGTTTGCCACAAGCGCCACAAACGGCGGAGGCGGCGTCGGCGGAACATTCGCGCCATCATTGTATGTGGGCTGCATGACAGGCTTCCTTTTCGCCTATCTCGCAAACACTCTCGGGTTCTTTCCAGGGGCGGAATTGTCGTGCAAGAACTTCGCACTGATGGGAATGGCAGGAGTGATGGCGGGCGTAATGCATGCCCCGTTGATGGGCATATTCCTCACCGCCGAGATGACCGGCGGCTACCAGCTGTTTCTTCCGTTGCTGATGGTGTCGACAATATCATACTGCACTATACGCATATTCTTGAAATACAGCATCTATACAATGCGTCTGGCAAAGCGCGGCGAATTGCTCACACACCATAAGGACAAAGCCGTGCTGACGCTTCTGAAAATGGACAGCGTCATTGAAAAAGACTTCATTGAGGTACACCCCGAGATGTCGTTGCGGGAGATGGTGCATAAAATTTCCCAGTCAGACAGAAACTTGTTTCCTGTCACCGACCACAACGGCAACCTGCTCGGCATCGTCCTTCTGAACGACATCCGCAACATCATGTTCCGCCCAGAGTTATACGACCGTATGTTTGTGCGCAAATTTATGTGTATGCCACCTGCAAAAATTGAAATCGGCGACAACATGGAGAATGTGATGAAAACATTCGACAGGACAAACGCTTGGAACCTGCCTGTCGTAGAAAACGGCAAATACATTGGATTTGTGTCCAAATCAAAAATATTCAACTCATACCGTCGGGTGCTGCGCCACTTCTCCGACGACTAAACATTTTTACACATAATGGACAAAAAGGATTTAAAAATAGTTTTTTTCGGCACTCCCGAATTTGCAGTAGCAAGTTTGGACAAGCTTGTAGAAGGCGGCTACAACGTGGCTGCCGTTGTCACTATGCCCGACAAGCAAGCCGGCAGAGGCCACCACATGATTCAGTCGGACGTAAAGAAATACGCCCTTGAGAAGGGACTGCGCATTCTCCAACCGGAGAGACTGAAAGACGAGACGTTTGTCAGCCAACTGAAAGAAATAAATGCCGACCTGTTTATCGTCATTGCATTCAGAATGCTTCCAGAAGTGGTTTGGGGAATGCCCCGTCTCGGCACATTCAACCTCCACGCCTCGCTACTCCCAAAATACCGTGGCGCAGCTCCTATCAACTGGGCTGTGATCAACGGCGAGAAGGAAACCGGCGTGACAACATTCTTCCTCAAACACGAAATCGACACCGGCGACATTATCCAGCAGAAAAAAATAGACATAGCCGTCAATGACAACGTAGGCGCCATTCACGACCGACTTATGGAGCTTGGCGCAGGGATGGTCATTGAGACAGTCGACGACATCATCAACGACTCCGTAACCACAATTCCACAGGACGCTTTGATTGACGGCGGGGCAGACACATTGCCGGCTCCGAAAATCTTCAAGGACACATGCCACATCGACTGGAACAAAGGGGCTGAGTCAATCTACAACCTGATTCGAGGCTTGTCGCCCTACCCTGCCGCATGGAGCAGTTTCGAGAAAGACGGCAAAGAATATTCCGTGAAGATTTTCTCCACCTCACTTCCTATGAAATGCAGCGACACCAAGCCTGGCAAAGTGAGCGTCGAGAAGAACCGGATTTTTGTTGACTGCGCCGACGGCAAATTAGAGATTCTCTCTTTACAGCAGTCCGGGAAAAAGAGGATGGACTCAGACGCCTTCACAAGAGGCTTCGACTTGTCGGAAATATATTTCAAATAATGATTTACAAGGGGGTTGCACATTTGCAGCCCCTTTTTATTCCGGCAACATATCTGACGGCAAGGTTTTACTGGTTTTCGCCCCAAGCTTCTTCAGATTCTCCACCTTCGACACGATGCAGCCCCTGCCGGTATGCAATTTAGACATAGCGCTGGCATAAGCCTCGCTTGCCTTGCCAAGGCTTTGCTCTACAGTCTGCATATCGTTCACGAAACCCACGAACTTGTCATACAGCTTGCCTCCTTCTTCGGCTATTTTCAAAGCATTTTTTGTCTGCTTGTCGCGCGTCCATAACTGAGCAATCAACCGCAATGTCGAGATCACATGCGCCGGACTGATTATCACCACCCTCTTCTCATACGCCTCCATCCAAAGGTTATTGTCCAATGTCATCGCCGCCATGTAGGCATGTTCATTGGGAATGAACATCAACACATAATCAATCCTGTCGTCATTGCCCACCCCAACAAAGTCCTGATACCTTTTAGTTTCCAACTCCTTCAAGTGGCTGCGCACAGACAACAGATGCGCCTTTCCGAAACGCTGTCGGTCGTCCTCGTTGTCGGCATTGATATAATTAACGTATGCCGTCAACGACACCTTTGAATCTATCACAATGCATTTCTTGTCGGGCAATGCCACCACAACGTCAGGGCGCAGTCTGCCGTTATCGTCGTTCTTTATCTGCGTTCCATCGTCGTTTTTAGTGCGCTGCACAAAATAATTCTCACCTTCCACAAGCCCTGATTTGACAAGAATGGTCTCAAGAACCATTTCACCCCAATCTCCCTGCACCTTCGTGTTGCCCGACAGAGCCTCCGTCAAATCGCGTGCCTCCTTGCCTATCGACATATTCAGCTCCATCAGCCTTTTCATCTGCTCACCAAGCAGCGTGCGCTCCTTCGAGGAGTTCATATACGTGTCGTCAACCCTGCGTTTGAAATCTTTGATGTCCTCCTTCAGCGGATTCAGAATCTCGCTCAAACGGGTTTCATTCGCCTCCTTGAATTTTTCCGACTGCGAGGAAAAGATATCTGCGGCAAGCGACTTGAATTGAGCCTTCGTCTCTTCTCTGACCGAATTGTTGAATGCCTCTACATTGCCAATTTTTTCTTTCAATCGCGCATTTTCAATCCTCGCCTCCTCCAACTCATTACGCAGCGCCCTGGCCGCTTTGTCCTTAATTGCCACAAGCGCCACAAGCACAATGCACACAACCGCTGTCACACATAAAAATACCAGTTCCATCTTTCTGTTTTATTTTGACTCTACACTCAATATCCGACCATAATTTTGCAGGTTGGCGAATATTGACTAACTTAGATGCAAAATTAAGACACAAATGACAAAATTCAAAATAGGCGACGAGTGGTGGACCACTCCGACAGAAAGTGAAAACGGCAACCGCATAATCGTTACCGGACGCCGTGGTGTGGAAAATGCCATTGCATCAGGCAAATTCAACGACCGTATAGAAATAACGTGGAAATATGATTCCGATAAAAACGGGATGCCCGACTTTAAGACGTCGTCGCTGATGGAGGCTGTCACCGATGCGCTGAACGCCGCCTTCAAAAAAGACCAAGCCGCCATTCTGACAGGCATCTATACCGGTGACGGCGAGCGCAACTGGATTTTCTACACACGGAATCTGAAGAAATTCCAATACATCCTCAACGATGCGCTCAATGACATGGAAGTGCTGCCACTGACATTCTATGCCGAGAACGACCCCGAGTGGGAAGAATATCAGGAGATGAAGGTCAAGACCGAGATTTTGGAAGAAGAATAGTGTTAACATCTCCGATTTAAATATTCAAGCATATATATTATAAATAGTTTACACTTCGACTTCGCCACGCCCAGCTTTGATTAATTAAACTTAAATATTCCGCGCACAAAGAACAAATATGCGGATTTAGATGTAATTTAGGCGCGAAGAAAGTTAAAATTAACTATTCAACATATTAATAACGCGAATATTTAACACTTATCATTATGGGAAGATTTAATAAAGTGAATTCAGCGATAGCATTGATGTCGGCATTGATTATGGCAACACCGTCAGCGATGTCGGCTGAAATTGCAACAACGGAGAGCAGTGCTCCACGCACCACAACATCCGCACCAATCGATTTCACAAAAGCTGCCGAAGCGACAATCAACCGCGTTGTCAGCATCAAAAGTTTCGCCACTCCCCGCCAGAGCCGCATGTCGGAATTCAACGACCCATTCTTTGAGTTCTTCTTCGGACCAAACTTCGGCGGACGCCAGCAACAACAACCACAGAAGAAATCAGAGCCACAGCCATTGGGCTTGGGCTCCGGTGTGATCATCAGCGCTGACGGATATATCGTGACCAACAACCACGTGGTTGAAGGCGCAGAGAAACTTGAAGTGACGATGAACGACAACAAGACATACAATGCCACAATCATAGGCACCGATGCCAACACCGACCTCGCCCTGCTTAAAATAGACGCATCCGACTTGAATTTCATCACCTTCGGAGATTCCGACAAGCTGAAAGTCGGAGAATGGGTTCTTGCCGTAGGTAATCCTTTTGGATTTACATCAACCGTAACCGCCGGCATTGTAAGCGCAAAAGCACGCAACATCTCAACTGTCACCCACAGCCGTCAATTCGGCATAGAATCATTTATACAAACAGACGCCGTTGTCAACCAAGGCAACAGTGGCGGAGCTTTGGTAAACACCAAAGGCGAGCTGATGGGCATCAATACATTGATTTATTCCCGCACCGGCGACTACAGCGGATACGCTTTCGCCATTCCTTCATCAATCGTGAAGAAGGTGATTTCCGACCTCAAGCAATACGGCACCGTGCAACGCGCAATGCTCGGAATCACGTTCACCCAACTGACTCCCCAGCTTTGCGAAGAGAAAGACATCAAACTGACAGAGGGCATATATGTGACTGAGGTGCAAGACCAAAGCGCAGCAAAAGAGGCAGGCTTGGAGAAAGAGGACATAATCACAGAAATCGGCAGCACAAAAGTGCGCAACACTGCCGAACTGCAAGAGGCAATAAGCCAATACTCTCCTGGCGACAAAGCCGTCATCAAATTCTACCGCAAAGGCAAACCACGCACCGCGACTGTAACATTCCGCAACTCGCAAGGCAGCACAAGAATCACAAAAGAGACTGACTTTGCAGCGTTGGGATGCACATTCTCAAAACTCCCTCAGAAAACGAAAGACGCGCTCGGCATCAGCTACGGAGTTGTTGTGGGCGGCGTGTCGAAAGGCAAGTTTAAAGACGCAGGCATAGCCAATGGCTTCATTGTCCAAGAGATAAACGAGCAGAAAGTGAATTCACAGAGCGACGTTGAAAGCATCTACAATGCAATCATGCGCGACTCAAGCGCCGACAAAGTAATGTATATCAAGGGTCTTCTCCCTACTGGCCGACGCACATACCTCGCCATTCCTTTGCTTGACGAAGACAATTAATCCCATCTCTTATAACAGAAAAAAATAGAGCCGGACACAAAAGCCCGGCTCTATTTTTTCATTATAATTAAAATTTATCGCTTCATCACCTTGACTGTCTGTCCGGCAACCGACACAAGATAGATTCCGTTTGAATAAGACGACAAGTCGACAGAACCACGTCCCTCCGGCATCAATTCACTGTAAAGACATCTGCCTTTCAAGTCAAACACCTGCGCCAACGCTTCCTCGTAAAGAGTGAACGACACAAGGCCTGATTGGTCGACATACAACCTTAGCCCGCTGTTGTCCAGACTTTCGACGCCACCATAACGCGCCAAAAATTCTGCCAGCACCTTCTCGTCAATCACAATCGACTCATCAACCGACTCCGCATCGCCAGTTCCCACCGAGTGGGTATTGACAACCCTTACAACTTCTGTGCTGTTTTCACCCAAGATTCCATTCGTCTGGTTGACTCCGGTATAGATTCTGACGAAATCCACGCCGGGCAATTTCACCGCATTGCCATTGGCGTCTACAGCCCAATCAATGTCGATCATCGCGCCCTCATTGCGCACCAGTCCTTCTTTATCAGAGAAATTAGGATAGTTGTCGGCATAGCCATAGTCAAAAGCTTTAAGCACAATGTACGGATCGTCAGCCGTGCCCTCGTTCACACTATTGTCAGGCAAACGACACCCCTGGAACGTAAGTTTCGACCTGCCACTGAGCCACTGCGGCCAATATGGCTGTGTGTGGAACGGTATTCTGTTTACAAATCCGCTGTTTCCCTGATTGTCCATCCACATAATATCGTCATTGTCAGAAGCCGGGCGAATATATGAGACCTCATAATTGTGGATTGATTTCGAATATTCACTTCCGGCAATCTCAAACCACTCATTTCCATCCGGAATCCCGTTGTGGTTGATGTCGTATGCCACCATCACGACTCCAGGCTCACTGTTGCCTCCTTTTGTCGACGACTGCGAAGACTGAAACGCATTGCCTTCGATGTAGATGTCGCGTTTTCCCGGCACATTGACGATAGTCCGTTCAAAGCCCACCGTAACATATCCGCCCCATGCTCCAAGAGATATATAATAGCCCTCTTCGGTCATATATTGCAACGCCTTGGCAGCCATAGCCTCAGAGTCGTCGCCGTCTTCCCATTCAGGCAGCACGTTTACAAACTGTCCCGGAGCGGGCACATAATCTATAACTCTATTATGAACCGGACTGACAGCAAAAACCGTCAATGGACACAGCGCTGCGAGCGCAATCATTTGTTTTCTCATATCTTTATTGTTTTATTTTTCCTTTAAAAGCGAAATGTGCGGGAATCTGACCAGCAGTCTGTTTCCACTTCAACACACCATCTTTACTGAAACAGTAGACCGTGCCCGACACCACATAAGACTTGGCGTCGGTCACATATATATCTTTAGTAACAGGATTCACAGCGATGCCGTATGGATGTTTTATGGACGCATCCGTACCATCCTTGATGAAATTTCTGTCGAGCACTTCCATCGTAGCCATGTCTATCTTGGCATACGTCACCCGATTCTCCCCCGTAACGTAGCTCCATTCCGTGCTTATAACATATGCCACATTATCATCAACCCACACGTTGGAAACCGGAATCTTCAAATCCTTCACAATAGTCTTGCTCCGTGGATCGACCACAAAAAAGTCAGAGTTTAAATCGCCATAATAATTTCCGCGCGAGCTCACCCACAAGCGTCCCTTGCTGTCGTGCACAAGACGATGGAAATTGGCCGTGCCATCGAGCACAATCACGTCACACAACTGAAACGTCGGCAAGTCGATAACAGATATGGTGTTGTCATAATTCGGCTTCCTGTAGCCTCCCGAATTCGCCACATACAGGCGGTCGCCCACCACGGTCATCTCTTCAGGCTGATAGCCCACCTCCACACTGCCGACAATCTGCATCGACAGCGTGTCGACCTTAAAGACAGCACCTTTCGGCGCATTGATATCCTCTTGCACAGGAGCGACATAACTGCTCACATACACATATCCCTTGTCGCCGACGGCATAACGGCAGTTGGGAACGTCTATCTTTGCACACCTGACAGCCGTCGAAGCGTCCATCACCTCCACCTTATGCGAGCAGTTGATCACCGCATACAGCTTGCTTCCATATATCAGCAAGTCATTTCCCACATCGCCCAATTCTTTAACTACCGACGGGTTTCTCTCAGAATATATATTTTTGTAATACGTTCCCTCTCCGTAGTCAAAATAATCGAGAGTAGACTTGTTGCTGCCCATATTGCCCTCATTGAGCAAGTAAAACCCCTCAACGTCGGTATACTCCGGCTCTGCGACATGAATCTTCTCCATATCGACAAGCACCTCATCCGTGCGGCAGGCGGCAAACAGCACCGCCACAATCGACAACGACAATATGTAAAATCTCCAATTCATAACAATCACATTGAAAAACGCGCCGACAATTTAAAGTTGCGGCCAGGCATTGGGTAATTGTGGATTACCTCATACGCCTGATTGAAAATGTTATTTAACTCACCCGTCAGTTTCAAACGCGTTTTGCCAAAGACAAACTCACGCGCCAGCGACATGTCGTGGGTATACCACGGTTGCTCATAATTGTAGCGGGAGTTTTCCTGCTCGTTGTAGCGTTCTCCCGTATAGATAAAGCTATAGTTCAGCTGCCATCCATTCCAATCGAGGCGACACGCCACCGAGCCACTGTGGCGCGGCGTGTATGGAATCTGGTCGCCATAGAACGAATCCTCCTTGTCGGTGCAGTCATAGGCTTTCTGAAACGTATATTGCAGATTGAGTCCGACCGCAACCTTACGCACAGCCGCGTCAAGCACCAACGCCGACTCCACACCGCCAATTCTCACCTTTCCAAGATTCAGCATAGTCCAGCGGAACTGCTGCCCTGTCGGGTAGGCTATGATTTTGTCAGTAACCGTATTATAGTAGCCGTCAGCCCTGAATTTAAGACTCTTGAGAAATCCACCGCCAAACTGCAATCCGTAAGCCACACCCAAATCATATTGCCATGTGCGCTCCGGCTTCAAGTTGGCATTGCCTATTTCGGTGTAGTATAAGTCGTTGAACGTAGGCATTCTGAAAATGCGCTTGAAAAATCCCGTTATCACAAAATCGGATTCAGACATTGGCGTATAACTGAAAAAAACAGCCGGCGACAACTCCCTCTTATCGGGCGATGCCGTATACAGTTTGCGCGAACGCGTCGACTCCTGAATGAATGTGCCCAACAGGCTCGCCTGCACGCTGACCTTCTCGAAATCAACCGATGACGCCACCGAGGCCAGCTCCGTCCAACGTTTAGGATATGCAAAATCCTGCAAATCAGCGTTCATTTTATTCATCTGAACATCCACTGCCATCGACATCCGCCACCAGTCAGTAAGCGTGAACAAGTTAGCCAACGAAAGATATGCCTCTTGCTGATAATAATGATTGTTTATGTAAAGCTCCTTCGGGTCGTCACGCAAGAAATTAGAATAATCCCACGCAAATTTTCCCGTCACCTTCAAGGAGTAGAACGGCGCTATACGCGTCTGCAATGCGCCCTGCCCGAATGCCGACTTGTCGACCTGCCGCTCTCCGTGCCGGAACACATTGTTGACAATCGCCCCAGGAATGCCGCGGTCGGACGTGTAAAAATACCCGTTGACATTCCATTTTCCTTTTGGCAGAAATCCATAAAGGCCCAACTCCGTACGCAGCGACTCCACATCGCCGTTGCGACGCACAGCGGTAGTGTCGTAAGCCACCGACCCGTCAAGATTCATTCTCTTATAGCGGAATTTGTAACGTCCGTTGGCATTCGTATACTCCGCACTTGCCGACAGATATGTGCTGCCGCCAAGCTTTTGTTCCCAAAGAAGCGAAGGGTTTGCCAACCCGAAACTGCCGGTGCGCATCTGCGCAACCACATTGTAGCGTTTTCCGCCGGTAAATCGCGGGCGTCTGGTTGTGACATATATGGCACTTGATGCACTGAAGTCCTTCGCCGTTTGAAAGATGTCGCTTTTCTGCCCGTTGTAAAGAGAAATCGACTCCACATTGTCGAGCGAATAACGACCCAAGTCGACCTGACCGTTCTGAGCGTTGCCAAGTTGAACGCCATTGTAGAACACGCCCACATGGTTTGTGCCCATGCTGCGGATGTTTACGGTCTTTATACCACCTATTCCTCCGTAATCCTTCACCTGGACTCCAGTGAAATAGCGCAGTGCATCAGCTACCGACTGACTGTTGAGGCGCTGCAGCACAGAGTCTGTCAGCACCTGCGGCTTGACAATTGTGCGCTCACGCACCGCGACAACACTCACCGCATGCATTTCCACATGCAATGTGTCTCTTTCTATTTTTTCAGCCAGCACACCACCAAAGCAGCAGGACAAAGCCAGCAATGTAAACAATATTCTTCTCATTTTCCAAATCTTTTCAACCCGAAACTTCCACAATCAAGCAGAAGAAACTCGCAGGTTATTAAAAGCCATCGTTCCTGTCACCGTATTCCGACTTCCCCTCTGGCTTATGCGTTCAAACCTTCCCAGAATCACCATTCCAGTGGCAAGAAACCCAGTTTATCAAATTGGGGTTACGGCAGCGAGCACTGTCCGGGACTTTCACCCGATTCCAAGGCATAAATATAATCATGCCATCTGCCAGGAACAAGACAAAGATAACTATTTTTTTCCGATTAAGCATTATTAACCTATATCACCGCTTTTGACAACTTGTTTTCACACTATTGGGATTAAGTTAATTTAAAAAAATCCATATATTTGCACTATTAGAAACCGAAAAGGACAAACTATGAGCAGCATGTATGAAGTCTTAATGGATTTACCTTTATTTCAAGGTGTTAGCCATACGAAAATTTCAGAATTGATTGAGAAGATACGATTCAACTTCTTGAAATATCTGAATAACGAGAAATTCATATCCGCAAACGACAGTTGCCAGCAACTACGATTTCTCATATCCGGAAAAGCCAGGATTGAGATATTCAACATGAACCGTCGCATCCGTGTGCTCGAGACCATATCCGGACCAAACGTTATTGGTGCGGAGTACTTGTTCGGCAAAACCACAGCCTATCCATACAATGTATATGCAGAGCCGGAAGCCGGAATCCTCCAGATTGAAAAGTCCGACTATCTGAAGATAATAAAGTCAGACTCCGTTTTCCTGTTCAACATGCTCAACTATCTGTCGCGCAACTCGCAGACACCTATGGAAGCCGTTTTGTCGCTGACGTCAGGAAGCATCGCCGAACGTCTGGCATTCTGGATTACGTCGCTCACATACCGCAACGCCACCGACATCGTAATCCACAGCAAGCACAAGGACATGTACACAATGCTCGGCATACAGCGCAGTTCGTTTATAAACACGCTCGGCGAACTCAAGGAAAAAGGCTACCTCGACTTTGACAACTCAGAGATACGCATTACCGACCGCGACAAAATGTTTGAACTGATGAACTCCAACAAATAAACAAGGCGGCTTCTCTCGAAGCCGCCTTTGTATTTTTCAGATATTCTGTTGGTTATAAAGACATAGTATCGTATAAAAACTTACACCTATTTTCAATTCCAATCAATAAAGTTTCTAAATCTTCTTTGTGTGCAAAGAAAGCAACATTATCGCAACAAAATATAACAGCCTTGTAACATTTCCGCAAAAAGATGTCTGCGGCAAGTTCAATTATGCCGCCACACACTATTATATCCAATAATTTTGTTACTTTTGTATAAAGGTATCTTAGTCTTAAAAATATAATAAGTATCTCATTGTATTTTAGATAAATACAATGCGGTATTTTTACTGAAAAATCTTGCCGTGCAACATTTGCGCACCAAAAATGCAAAAAGTGCCTCCGAAATCACTTCGGAAGCACCCCTTTTCAAACTCCTCGCACGACGCGAGAAATGAAGATTATATAATTATTAAACTTCGCAAAGATACGTCGAAAAACCGAGAAAACCAAAGCGAAGATGGCTTATAAGCACAGAATGGATGCACTTTTGCTAAAAAGTGTTAATATTATGCATTTTGTCGGACATCGTTCTACGACGGATTGTCGCAGACTTGTTTCGGATTCTTGATGTCGTTCGCGGATATGCCGAAACAACGGACAAAGCGTTCAATGTCCGCCGCACGCTCTCGGCGTGGCACAATCCGATATAAGTCGATAGCGTGACGGCTATTCTTTTTCCGTGTCTTGATGATGTCGTTCTTCATAATGTTTCCCTTTCTTCTTTCTGCAACAATCGCACAGGAGCGGCGCGGCATCATTGTGTATCAACTGGGCAAGACCGCCAGCGAGATAGCAAGCTTCTTCGCTTGACAAGTCCACGTTGGAGCCTTCGCAGATGTGCGCTACAAGGTGGTGCAGTTCGTGGACGAGCGAATTTGCACACTCCGACGCGGACGAAGCAGCGCCGACAACCATCACCGACCTCCGTAAAGCGATATTGCTGTACGTCAGACCTCGGTTCAAGCGGTTCTGACGCAAGTTTTCTTCCGCTTTAATAAAATACTCATCGTCGCAGTCTACCGCACGCAGACAGGCGAGAACCGCGTCTGTGTCAAAAGAATGGACGGCAAGAAACACCTCCGCCGTCCACCCATAACCCACTATGTCAAGCGTAAGCCGTATCACAGCACATCCTCCCACGGAATGCCAACCCCGTTGCGCGCGCAGTCAGCATAAAAGCGGTTGAAAATAAAGCCGTCGGCTTGGTCTTCGTCGCTCAAAACATCACTCACATACTTCGCTACAGCGGTGTTGTCCGCAAGACATCCGCCGAGGAAGTCAGCCTTAGCCATATTCGCCACATACACATAGTCGTGGTCTGTGCAGTCAATCTGCACCGATGCGGATTTCAACAGCTCGTCGACATCTTCCTTTCTCCACGGATCAATGCGCTTTCCGTCCTTGCGCATAAGCGATACGGCAAACTCGCACATACGGCGGTTGAAATGCCACCCGTTGTGTCTGAGGTATTCGGACATTCCGTGCGGCTTCGTGTCGTACAAGTCAAGAGGCTCACGATGTTTCATAGCGCTCTCTAATATCTGCGACGATAGCCGCGTTCTCCGTAGCGGTCGCGGTCATCATCATCGTTCCACTTCTCGCGGTCGTCGCCCATGGTGCGGTAGTCGTCGTAGTGACGTTCGCCCATCCGTCCGCTTCCGCGGTGCAAATCATCTATGCACTGCATAACCTTTCCACCATAGCGGAGCATCTTCTCCGCGTTCTCGGCAAGCGTTCCCAGCTTGTCTTCAGTGATTTCAATCATATATCCCATAGTCGTTTCAGTTTTTGGTTTTCGCGACAGACGTGTTCAGTGCCTTGGACAGCATCGAACGTATGTCCGACAATGTTCCCTCCATTCCTGTGACCTTCTCCTCGAGCAAGCCTATTTTCTGCTCTTGCTCGCGCTCCTTGGCGAATTGAGGGTTGAGAGTCTGCAACATAGTGTCGCACGCTCCGATAACTCGCTTGTGATACTCCACGCTCTCGACAACGCTGCGCGACGTTCTGAGCATCGCTTCCACCTCCGATGTCATTGCTTCCTTGTTGTCAGCGACGACAACGTTCCCTTGGTTGGCTATGGCGAGCGAGGCGGGAAGTTGCTTGAAGTCAACCGCCGTTCCGTCGTCGGTCTTCACCGAGATGTCGACCACTTGCTCCACGTTCTGCGAGAATGCCGAATATGGATTTGTCGGTTGTGCGTACCTCGGTGTCGGATTGCTTACCGACACCACTTGCCCGACTTTCAATGTCGGGGTTTCCCCTTTCTCGAGGATGTATATCAATGCGTTCTGTCTTAATCCACTGAACATATCTGTTGCTTTTTTGTGTTAAACAATTCCCGACATCAATTGCAAGGTGTCGGTTTGGCGGTCGAACCACAGCTGCACCACTCCAGTTCCTGGAATGTCGGCGGCTGTCAGTGCGGCGCCGTTGAATTTAGTGACGGCTTTCGTCACTCCGTTTGTCTCGAAGAGGACGGGCAGTGTGCCTGTCGTGCCTGTCGGAACGGCTTGCGCCAAGTCGACGAACAGAGTGCCGCGATACCACGCGTTGACGAATGCGTGGTTGGCGAAAGTGAACACAACGCTGTCGGTGTTCACTTTCACACCTGTTGTCGATATGGCGGCTGAACCGCGCCTATTGACGAATGTAAATGCTCGGAAAGTCATAGCGCCCTCCTTTCTATGTCCAAAAGGTAGTGCCGTTCAGTCCGTACAAGCCCATCTGCGCTGCCACACAGTTCGGGACTGCGGTTGCTTGTGAATAGCTCAAGGTTACAGTCTCGGGCAATTTGCATTTGATTCCAGCCACCTCGCTTTGCAGTTTAGCAAGAGCGGCATTGAGAGGAGCGATTGCACTGCCGACAATCTGCGATGTCATTGCCGAAGACTTGAACGTTCCGTTCTCCTCGCGGAGAATGTCAATCTTGTTCTGCATCTCGCGCATTTCCGCTGCCGCCTGTCCAGCGACAATCTTGTCTGTCGCCTCCTTGATGGATTTCTCAATGTCGCACGTCTGACGCTGTGTTTCGTATGCCACCGAAGAGAAGCCACGCTCCTGTCCCACAGCAACGTTGTTGATTGCGCCTTGCAGTGTGTTCGTCTGCTGACACGTTGCGAGACGGTTCTCGCAGCAGCAGTTGGCTATCTGCTGGGCAATCTGCATATTTCCTTGCTGAAGCGCGTTGATTACCTGCATCCCCGACATTCCGACTTGGTTGCCTACACTCTGCACTTGTGATGTCAAAGCGGCGATTGCGCTCTGAATCTGACCCTCGGTGCAATTGAGCTGCGTCGCAAGGTTGCTCAATGCGTTGCGGTTTCCACCGATTGCGTCCATCAGAAGACTGCGCCCGTAATCGTTGTTGATTTCGTTGGCTATGCCTCCGCCGTTGTTGCGACCGAAACCCCAGCCGTTGCCTCCCCATCCCATAAGGAAGAACAGGAAGATTACCCACATAAACCAACCTCCCTCGCCGCCGAATCCGCCGTTGTTGCGGTTCATGGCGAGAAGCAAGTTCGGATCAAGACCGCTCTTCTGCATCAGCGGAGCAAGAAGCGACATCATTCCATTGTTGCCGTTCTCGCCGAAAACATAAGTTTTTGATTCCATAAATATTGATTTTAAGACGCTGGCAATATTGCCAGTGATGCAAATATCGCACGGAATCACTCGGTGTCAAAGAAGATGCTTGCTATGTGCTTGCGTAATGCTTGCAAGTTGTTTGCGTAGACTTTGTTTGTTTTTTTTCTGTTGTCCACAGTCAGCAGATGGCGCACATTGGATGGCGTCATTCCGAACAGCTCGGCTATTCTGCGAGGGTATAGTCCGATGTCGTAAAGCGTCTGAATAACGAGCATTCTTGCGTCCACAACGTCAGCGTCACGGCTCTCCGACAATATCCTGTCGCTCGGAATGTCGGATGCTTCGGAGGCGAATTTCACCGCCTCGGCAAAGATTTCGATTGTTTTCATTTGATTTTCCCTATTTAATTTCGTACCTTTGCCGAACCACAACATCCGCTTTATCTTTAGACAAGACACAAAACGTCCGTGCGATTCAGGCATAATTGGCTCCCGACTCCGCACGGATCGTGTGTAGATAAATAGGATGTTGTGGTGATATTTTATTTAGTCGGGAGCTTTTTCATTTCTTCATCTTCTTTACCGCCAACCAAATCACCACTGCCGACACAACGGCGATGAACGCACCGATGGCTATGCCACCGATGTCCTGCTTAGTCTTCTCCCAACGTGACAGCTTCCGCTCCACTGGGTAAGGCACGGCAACGTTGTCCGTCCTGCTCCGATAGGCGCTGTCCGTTCTGCTCCGATAGACGGTGTCGTGCTGCGTAACGTACCGCTCGCGCCACCGCCACGCAGTCACCTTGATTGTGTCACCGCCGCGCTCCACGACCACCGAGTCGCGCACATACACGGAATCGGTGCGTATCTTGTTCACTGAGTCAGTGCGTATCTTGTTCACGTAGCACGTATCGGTGCGAACCGTCTCAACGGGTACATACTGCACCGACTTGCATCTGATGCACATCACCGCAAGCACGGCAATTAGCACCCAGCCTATCACCACGCAGACATATCTGCATTTCTCGTCATCTCTCATATCACTTTTTCCATAATCGTTTCACCTGTCTTCTGTTCTTGCCGTCTGCGCGGAAACTGACGTGTACCCACTGACCTCCATTCTCCCACAGCAGTTGGTCGAAGTCGAAGTTCTCCTCAATCAGTTTGAAGATACGCGCGTTCTCCTCGCGGCTTCGCTGATTGATGTCGGCTGCCTGTCCTGTCTTGTGCTGTGAGCCAGCGACACCTCCGACCGCCTTGTTCAGCCGTGGGCAGCGGTAGCCGCTGGAGATGTATATCGGCTTGCCGTACATCTCCCTCAAAGGGTCAAGCACGTTGTCTACAAGTGCCGTCAAGTTCTTCACGGCTTCCGCGGTCGGCGTGTTGTCTATCTTCATCCGTGATGCGGTGTCGCTCCGTGTCAGTTCATTCAACGTAAAATATTTCATTTCTTTCGTTTTTTAGTGATTGTGATTGTTCCCTTTAGTGCTTCTCCAAGTTCTTTGCGCTTGTAGCCTACAAGTCCGAGGATAATCTTGAAGACGTTTATTTTGACTCCTTTGATTTCGCCCCAGTTGCTGATGATGCTGTCAAGCTCGCACAAGCACGCTATCGACATAAGCACCACGGCGATTACGATAGCGGAGCATCCAAGCGGTTCTCCGAGTGCCTTGCCTACCACAGCACCGAGGATCACGATACAAAGGTAGTCGGCTATCTTCATCATCGTTCTCCTCAAAGCGCGGCTCGCTCGGATGTCAACGTTGTTGGAGATAGACTTGTGGACACCGAGCCACAAGTCTACAATAATCAGCACTCCAGCGAGGAGCATCAGCCACCGCATATCCCAAAGCAGTGTGCTGATTTCGCCTATGAACACTCCCATACTTGCAGTCCCGATACGAAGACTATTGTTTACTGCCGTTCCTGTCATTTTTTTCTTCCTTCATTTTGTGGTTTTCAATATTGTTTCTATCTTTGTTGTGAGGTCGCCGCGTTTTGCGGTAGACCTCTCCTGCGAGGCGTTTGTGCTATCTCAGGTTGTAAGGGCGGCGTATGCTGCCCTTTTTTATGCCAATTCATATCCTTTCGCTTTGATAGCCGCTTTTTCTTCTTCGGTCAGTGCCGTCACTCCCGATAGCATCTTTATCGGCAATGACAGCGTCAGCGTCTGTTGCCCTGCCGCCTTTCTGTCAAAGCAGTTTATAAGCGATTGTTTCAGCTCCGCTGACATTTTAAGATTAGACAGTTCTAATGATGAAATTTTCGGGGCATTGAAGAAATTCTTGCCAAGAGTCACGTATTGAGACATATTAGCAGCCACGTCCACACTGAACATAGCATCCACCTTTTCCGCACTTTCGAGAGAGAAGCTCGACAAGTCAAGCGTGACGTTCCCGAGGCCAGCGAACATATTGGAGAAATCGGTAACTTTTGATGTGTTAAAATTTGTAAGCCCCACAATTTCCTTATTACGAGCGGGGATATGATCACTTGCATTCAGCCCCCAAGTATAGAACATCCAACCCATATCCGTAACCTTTGATGTGTCGAACTGAGAGACATCGATTTTTCTTACCAGTAAGGCTTGGAATAAGGATCTCAGCGATGTCGCACTTGCAGTATTCCATTTCGATGTGTCTATAGTTTCTAATCGCGAGCCTGTAAAGATTGACACCAGGTTCTCCGCTGAAGATACATCCCACTTTGATACATCCAATTTTTCAAGACCAGTCAATGCAAACATATAAGTGAAGTTCTTCATTTTGCTCACGTCCCATCCGGATACATCGAGGCTTTTCAATCCTCTGCGTTGGAAGAACATCCGTACCGCAGATGTACATTGACTCATATCGATGTGGCAATGCACATCAAGACTATCATTGCTTGAGTCTCTGCTTGATCTAAAAGCGTCATCGTAATTCGTAATTCCTTCGGGAAGATACCATATATCTCGCACGACGGACATAAAAGTTTGCTCTGCCGCTAATGTATTGTTGATTGTTTTCTTTTCTCCTAAGTCAAACACAAACACATCACTATTGCCTATCCTCACATCTGCCTTTTGGTAAGTGCTACCGTTAAACGGGATAGAGTCTTGCCTGTAATTGCCTCCTGTCCCTAAAACCACAACATTCTGCCCCCGATATTTACGCTGTATATAGTCTGCATACAAATCATTTAGGTGCAGCAACATTTGAGGAGACATCACTCCCGATGTCTTGTTCACGACATCAAGATTAACATACGCATAAGAGCTTCTGGAAGTATCGGCTAAGTTCTTTGTATTAAACTCTATGGACACTGAATTTAAGTCGGAACGGACAGTACCAACCGAGGTCACCACATCCAAGTTTGGCAACTCCACTGTTTTCGAAGCTCCGTTGCCTGCATAGTGATTGTACGGAACAGCGGAAACCTTCAGCGTGTCGTCTATACACGCTTGGATGTCCATCGGTGCGCTAATCTCTCTCGCTGTTTCCACAAGCCATTTGAACGGCATAAAATCGGTTATCGGGTTGCCGTCACGAAGCACCAGCACCGCCCAATCCACCGTTCTTGCTGTAGAAAAGTATTCCCCTGTGGAATCAACCTCTACCTTTTTAGTCTTCCGCCCATTGCGGATATACAGGGCGTCTTTTTTATCGTGATTATTCCCCGTTCCGAGATACAGGTAATAGTCAACAAAAAAATCAATCAGCTCGCCTGTATAGACATCCTGTCCGTTTTGCTTTACACGGACAAGAACATTCACTTCGTTCGCAAGGGGGCTGTTTTCCATCACGTCTGTTGCCAACTCAAGGTAGGGGAATGCGATATAGTTTCCGTCTTGACCCAAGTACTTCACCTCTCGCCATCCTTTGCGCTTGATTGCATTTTGCAATGTGGCATCTGCGCTGTCGGGCCAATGCGATATTGAATGCACATTGCGATACAGACGCACCTCGTCTGTCGGCAACAGACCTTCCCCGTGGATGCGGAAATGCTGCCCCGTTTTGTTCACACCAAGCCTCAGCCGAGCGGCAACCATCGGTGATGCACCTCCGCTATTGTCTAAAGCATTGAGCCGTTTCTCGTGGTCGGTGATGTCGTCAACATTCTTGCGAATACGAGCGTAGAGTGTTCCGTTAGCCGCCGCCGCATCCTTGGCAGTGCCTACGTTCTGAAGCCGCTCGTCAATCTCCTGTCCTGTAAAATTAATCTGATGATACTCCATATCTAAATATGTTCTGTCGTTAATAAAATCTTTCCGTTCGCGTCCTTTGGAATGCCAAGATGCTCATCGACAATCCTCCGCACATCGTTCTCCGTAATCCCGCCGAAAAACACCTGTGCGTCAAGTGCGGCGGTCTGCAACTCAAAGTCCGTCGGCTGCTTGATGTCCGCCTCCTCCGTCGTCTCCACGATAGCGAATTGCGCAAGGCGCATTGAGCGCACATCCTTGTCAGTCACCTCCACCGCATACGTCCCGTTGCCGAGCAAGTCGGCGGCGATGTCAACGACAAGCACGTTCGTGTCCTGCACAGAGTGCGGAACATCGTAGGAAGCGGATGCCTTGCGGACACACACGCGGCACTGTTCCGTCGGCGTGTATTTCTCGGTCTTGCTCACTCCGCCCTCTGTTGTTGTCAGTTCGAGCGGAATCAGCAGCCGAAATCTGTTTCCTCTTACTATCCTAATCATACCATTCAACTATATTAAGTTTATCCAATTATTTCCGTCAGCCGTGACGCGGATGCCCTTGCCCGACACCTCCAAGCGGTACTGCTGATAGACCATCACACAAGCCTCGGCAGTCTGCTGTATGTACGTTCCGCCAGCGGTAGCGGCGCGGAATCCGTCCGCCGCGATTTCCACCATATCTGTCGGATATGTCACCAAGATGTTGCCGTTCGGCTCGATGCGGAACGATGTCGAAGTGATAGCGTTCCCGTTGCCCCAGAACCACACATTGGCAGTGATGGAGTGGATGCCCTCGGAGAGTGACACCGAGAGCGAATCAAGGGTGAGCGTCCCCGAAACAGACAAGTCAGTAGCGGCGGTTTCCTTGTCAAGCGCACCGATAACCTTGCCGTCAAGCAGCAGTTCGAGCCGTACACGGATGCGCCCCCCTGGGTATGCCAACGCGTCGGAAACAAGTTCCGACACACCGAGCCCTATTGTCGGCAGTTTCGCCACCGCTCCGCCGGCTGTCTTGAACACATAGCCGCTTGCTTCGGGCAACGCAACCTCCGCGTGGTAGTAGTCCTTGCTTGCGTCCACATCAATCTGTCCTGTGTACGGCTTCATTGCAACGTCGACCGACGAAGCCGAAGTGGTGAGATTGCCCCCCGATATGCGCATTCTCGGCTTTTCGTTCGCGTCAAGCAGCAATATGGTGCCGTTGTCAATATCAACCGTGCCGAGAGCTGTCTTCGCTTGCAGACGCTTTGCGACAATGGTGTCAGCATCAATCATCTCTGCGTTTATCTTGCCGTCGCTTCCGAAAATCCGCACACGTGTAGTGCCGTCGTTGCCGACAAACTCCGTAGTGTCCGCTTGCAGTATGATTCGCTTGTTAACGATGTCGATTCCCGTGCGTTCAAACTTCAGTTCCTGAGCTTCGGAGTACGAAGTGTTGGGAACAAGACATACGCGGAAATCCGTCAGCGTCACCGTGGCGATGCTCTTGCTTGACAATACCACCGACAACGATCCGAACGACAGCCACGATTCGTCGACCGTCAACACGATGTCTTTCTGTGTCGCCGACACCGATACACCTTTCTTCGTCTCCAACTCGGTGGTGTAGACCACCGATGTTCCGCAGACAATATCCATACGCACAGGCAGAGCAGCGAGAAGCGAGTCGCCAACCGTGGTGACTGAGAACGACAAGTACAACTGCTGCGTATGCGCCAAGCCGTCGGTAATGATACTTCCGACAATGTATTTTCCGCTCGGGTTGCCGAGCGACGGCTTGGCAACCGTCAACATCTTTGTCTGCGGCAGTGTAGCGTAATTGCGTTTCGGCTGACCGAGAGCATACACAGACATCTTGATTGCGTCGGAAGTCTGCTTTATCTCCGACGTGTAGCCGTTTGACGGCTTCCAATCATCGATATTGTACAAATAGTTCAGCTTGCCTTGATAGGTGAACGTTTTCGCATTGGAAACACAGCGGAGCAGTTCGTTCTTATACGTTCCATCGGTAGCGTTCACCCACAAATCGCCAACCTTGTACGGCTGGAACGAAGGCTTCTCTGTGTACACCTTCGCCTTGCCGTTGATGATGTCGACAATGTTGTCACCGCTACGGCTGACGAAATCGCCTGTAAACTTGTTCCCGTCTGGGGAGATAATCACAGGCGCATTGTCGTCCGAGAGCGCGAAAGTCTTGATGCCTTGATACATCTTGATAGACGGGCTTCCCACTCCGTATGACGATACCACGACCGCATTCTGACGCGCCTTGTCGGACTTGTTTCCAAGACAAACAATCGTGTCGCCCTTCATCGGCTCGTCAGAGCCTTCAAGGCAGTCTGTGATTGACAAATCTATATAGTCAGTGCCGACACCGACCACAGCGCGCCAATAGTAGCGTCCGAGGGTCGTTCCATCGGCATTCTTCTTCGTGTTGAACTCGCGGCACAGAGCAAGGTCGCCCACCGCGAATTGATTGTATATCGTCCGCTCTCCGTCGGTCGTCTTGAAGTAGCAGCGGTAGACGTTCGTGTCCGTGGCTTTCGCCGTCAACTGCTCTCCGTCTTTGTCGAGCAAGTCCGCTCCGTCACTGCTGCGCAATCCTATCTGTGCTGGCACAGTCTCAACCCTGTAGCACTCAATGCCAGCGGGGGAGAGGATATTCTCGCCGCCGACGTGGCTGACGTGCTTGATTTCCAATGACTCAAACACGGCACGCATCCGCACGAATATCTCGTCAATCTCCAAGTAGGAGCGTCCGTTTCGGTCTTTCATCAGCTCGAAGCCACGACCGAAAGACCCCTCCATAAAGCCAGCCGACTGCAAGCCTTTGGCGAACGTCAGCAAGCCAGCGACATCATCATCGTCAACCGCGTTGACGAACTGACGCAGCGCACGGAGTGCCGAGTAGGCGTTCAAGTCAGAGGCTGGTGTCACATTGTCGTAGGAGCGGATGAGATACACACCGCCGCTTCCCGATTCTCTGCGCTGTCCTTGTGCAGTCAGAGCCTCCACCGACTTTGACAACGTGCCTATGGTGGAATAGCTCACCGCCTCGCCTATGGTGTACACCGGGTTGTCGTAGGGTATATCCAAAGGGATTTCCCATCCGATAACACGGCTTTTCCTCGGTGTGCGGAAGAATGCGGCGTTGACAAGCCGCACACGCTGACCGACATCAAGCGTGAATCCGTCACGCGCCACGTCGCACATAATCGTGCAGTCGTATGTCTGATTGTCGGTAGCCTGTTTCTTGATATAGTCGACGGCGGTGGTGTAGAGTTTCTTCTCTGCATCGGCAACCATATCGCCCTCCGTCACAAGTTTGGCATCGAAGTTGATAAAAACAATCTTGTCGCCGACACTCGGCTTCAGCGTCTCGTCGGGCAACTCACGTCCGTAGTCGGTGTTGTAGACAAGCTCCCACCGCTGCGCGTCTTTGTTCACGCTTCCATCGGGGTGCTTCACTGCATCGTTCGCTGGGTTGAATGTGACATCGAATGTCATTCCCGACAGCAAGCCGCTTTGGAACATCATCTGAATCGTTTTCCCTTCAAGCAGATATTTGCGGTCGAAGATGAAGCCGTCAACTTTGCACCAATAGATAGGGATTTTCTTGACAACGTTTCCTTCGCTGTCTTTAATCGGCGCTTTACGATACACGAACACATCGGTAATCGTAGCGTCTTGCTTTGGATAGACATCATCGAAGACGATCGTATTCTCCACGACTTCCTCGGAGGGCATCTCTGTGTTTGTGTCGGCGGTATATGCGCTGTCCGTGATGTACACGCGGTTGCCCTCCGTGTCATACTTGTACAGGTCTATGTAGTCCGTGCCTTTCGGCAGCATCAGTCTGTCGGTGACTACACTGAGAGCGACACTCTCGCCTCGGTCGTTCTTGCGGTAGTTGCGCAGATTCCTGTCAGAGCCGTAGACGTAGAACCTTGTGGCGAAGTCGGCTGAAGACTTGGCGTTGCCCATATCGCTCACATTGTCACCGAGTGTCAAGTCTACGGATTCTGTTTCCTCGCCGAATTGACATTTTCCGAAGTAGATGATGTTCCCGACAATCCACCACTCGACATCGAAAGCGTCGGCAATCAATGTCAGTGCGTCGTATATGCTTGTATTGTCGTATGTCACAAGCACGCTTTTGCTCGCCGTGTCTTCATCGACTCCGTGCAACTGCACGCGGTAGTCCATTCCCAAGCAATCAAGGTTGTCGATGATTGCCGCTTCTGCCTGAGTGATGATGTCGGCTGTGTGATTCCACGACGATTCCTTGCGGTAACGCTTCTCCACGTTGCCTACGTTCTGTTTGTAGACAAGCATCGAGATTTTGTTTTTCCAAGCGTGGTGCGGTGCCTCGAATTTCAATTCGTACTCATAGCCGCCCGTCGTCTTGCTGATGTTCGGCTTCTGGTCGGAGACAATGACAAAGCGTCCGAAGTCGGTATCGATGTAGTCGCCAATTGCGATGTATAGCGGCTCGGCGACCACGAATTTCAGCGTCACATAGTCATCGCCCATGAGCGCGAACCGCCGCACAGAACCGCTGCCCACGACCACCGTCGCGCGCTCCTTGCCTGTGCTTGTCCTTATGCTGATTTCCGCTATCATTTGGCTCGGTTGTTCGGGTTTGGTTCGATGATTTTCAGCGTGAATTTAGCAAGTCCGTCAATTAGCTGCGAATACTGACTGCACGACTGAAAAAAGGTGCGATAGATAACATCTGGCTGCCATCGTGTCGAGATTTCGAGATAGCCACCAGCGAGTATGCGACAGAACGCATTGTACTGCGCGATGAAGTGTTCTTCATCCGCAGCGATTAGGTGCATATCCAACGAGATTGTACGCTCGGCGAAAACGGGATTGTTGTTTATCAATCTTGAACCGTGTTCGGTTCGCGCCGTGGTCTTTATGTAGTCTTTCATCTCTGGTGGTGTCATCAGTGATGTAAGAGCCGTTTGCGACAAACTTACACCCCATGTTGTGTAAGCATCCTTGCCGTTTATAATCAAGTCACCTTTCATATCAATTCATTGTTTTTCTATCCAGCGATAACTCGCAAACGTGTATTCATTTCATCTATCTTTTCACCGAATTCATTGCGTATTCTCCGCGTATCAGCGGCAATGTCTTCAAGATACGATGTTGACCGATTCATAATCGTCACGACTTCTTGCAGCAATGTGTTTCGCACAGTGCTTATCGCTATTGATGTATCCATTTTGTTCAGTAGGCTCAAAACATCAATATGTATGTTCTGCGCCGTAATCTGCAACATTGTAAAGCGACCGCTCAATTCCTCGGCAGTGTCCTGCGACATAGCTTCGAAACCGCCCGAATCACCGCTTTGCTGAGTGTAGTTGTCGTAGCCTGTAAAGTCGGCGATATTATCGCGAATCTCCGTACCTTTTTTATAAATCTCATTAAGCGCGTCCTTGAAGTAGTCTTTCTGTAGCTCTGTCAGAGTGCCGTTACTGAGTGCTGTTACATAATTCTCGTACCATTGCTTCAGATCCTTGTCGATTAAATCTTGCAGTGCGACGGACAACAATGCTCGCTGCATTAGTTCGGTGAAGTCATCGGCAAAGTCCTTTGCGTCTTTCGACATATCCATCAAGGCTGAAACGAAATTATCTTTCATCGTATCAAAAGACACTTTTGCGATGTTCTCTTGCCATTGCTTGGTATATTCTTCAATCTTTTCGGCTTGCTCTGCATACGCTTGCAGCTTTTCAAGGACATCTTTGCCAAAATTCCCTTCGCCTGTGTCGCGGATTGCTTCTGCAATATCGACATTAGCAAGAAGTTTCTTCATTTCTTCGGGACTTAATGACCAGATGTCGCCGTTGAAATTTGATTTGACATTCTTTTGCGCCCACGCTATTTGCGAGGAAGATAACCCCTCCCAATAATAATTCCAGCTGTGATGCCCTTTCCAATACGATGCTTGCGCTTTTGCAATTTCAAGCAGATTATTGTTCGTTTCCGTCTGATTCTTCTTTGCTTGTTCGTAAGCTTCGTTCGATTTGAAGATATTATCATCCTTAATCGATTTATTTAATGAATCGATTGAGTTTTGTAGCAACTTATTCCTATCGGTAAGCGATTCTATTGTTTTGGCAACTTCTTTCGAGTTCCCCTCTAAGCCGAAAAGATCGTCAATCTTGAACCAATGCGCAATGCCGCTGACAAGATTCATAATGACATCCCCAGCGTCTTTGAATAGCGAGATGATTAAGTATGGCAATTGCTCTATGATTGAATTTATCGAATCAATAAGTTTCTCCATCATTGTGTCGATAAATTCAGTCGGAGCATCACCCATTGCGTCAAGAATCTGTAGAATCGCACCGACAATACCGCCAGCTTTACCGCCAAGTTCGCTAAGGGCTTTCCCGATACCATCAGAGCCTTTGAACAACGATGTGACAAGCTTCGTTATCCCGTTCGCGAAATTATACAACGAGCCGTTTGACATCTCGTTGAGATAGTTTGTGAAATTGCTGATTCCGTTCGCTGCCTTGCTGACACTTGTGCTTAGATTGCTGCTTGTTTCATTAACTTCTTGCTGAGCGTTCTGCATCTCTTTGCCTGTGTCCGCAACGTTCGCTTTTGCAAGATTCACGCGCGTCTGTGCGATTTTCTTAGCATCATCAGTAGTAGCGTTTGCAAGACTTTTGTTCGCGTCTTCAAGTTGACGAACCGCTGCACTATGTGCGTCGGTTTTCTCTCGCAAGTTTTTAACGGCATTTTGGTACAATTTCGCCTCCTTGTTTATATCACCCCAAATGCGAAAATTAAACACAGATGTAGACTTACCCCCTGTTTCCAAACGTAATTGTTCGCGAAGATCCGTATAAGTTTTCTTGTCCGTTGCTGAGAGTGCCTTGAATTCGTCTGTTTTAATATAGTCCTCGACTTTCTGCAAGGTCGCTTTGGCAACATCTTTAAGAATATTGCCCACTCCTTGAAATGTGGCGCTCCAGTCAATGCCCATCGACAACGATTTGGCATTGGCGTTCGATATTTGCGAAGCTTGTTCTCTCTGCAATGCAGCGATGCGCCAACGTTTGGTTTCTTCGCTATCACCGCTGTCTTGCACATCTTTGATTTTCTGTGCATATAATGCAGAAATAGCGTATTTCTGTTCTTGTAACGTTCCGTACTGCTGAAGATAGTCCGACAGCGCTTGCAGTTCCGCACTAAGGGTTTCTCGTTCAAGTTCAATGCGTGACTTTTGCCGACTTTTCTCGTTGTTTTCATCGGCCTTTTTCAAGGCGGCGCGTTGCTCATCGGTCAACCCATCAACACCTACAGAATTGCCCGCTTTCTTGTTCTCGGCAATCCAGTCACGACGTTGTTTCTGTATCGTTTCTTTGCGCTTCTTATACTCATCTTCAATCTCACGCAGACGTTTCTCGCTACCTTCGTGCATAATAGCCGTTTCATCGGCTTCGTTCTGCGTTTGCAACGCAATTAATTCTTCATTGAGTTTCCGCTGTGCTTGTTCGCGCTTTGCAGCTTCTCTTTCTCGTTCCGCCGCTTCATTTCGATGAGTCTTGCCACCCTTATTTATCTTAGTCTTAGTCCTATTGTACTCTTTTTCAGCATCATCAAGAGCAGCTTTCAAGTCATCACGCTGCTTTGCGAATTGTGCCTCAGTGAGTGAGTTTGACTTATTCGCGATGAAATCATTGTATTTCTTAAGGGCGGCTTCGTAGTTCTTCTTCGCATCGGCGACATATTTGTCACTTGACGCGCGAGGCGCACTGCGTTCGTTTTGTTCGCGTATAAGCGAGTTTATTTGTGCTTCGATTTCTGATAGAGAAAAATAGCCACGCAAAGCCCGTGGACCCGAAATGAAGTGTCCGACTTTTCTGCCGTTCACCTTCATATCGTTCAGTAGTTTTTTTCGCTGTGCGATAGCAGTCTTCAGTTCATTGTTGCTGACACCAGATAAGTCGTTTAGATATTCAGCAGCGTTCTGCTTTTCCTTTGAGCGGCTTAATTGCTGAAATCTTGTTCTAAGACTTTTTAGTTCCGCCTTCTCTTTCCACGTCAGCCTTGATTCGACTGTGATTTTTTTCCCATCAACACCAGTTATCGTCCTTTTGTTTTCAAGTTCCGCGATACGCTTATTAACTTTGGCGGCTTCGGTGGCTACGTTCTTAATGCTGTTTTTCCCGTCGAGTGCAGCGATTTCCTCCTTGATTGTCTTGATGTTTTTCAGAACATCGTATTCAGTTCTGTATTTTTTGAAGATTTGCGGATAATACTGCTCGAGCGCAAACAACGCATCACGGCGCGCTGTCGTGCTTGTCGCTTCATCGCTGGCAATCTGGGTCAACTCCTCGATTTTCTGCCGATGTTCTTCTTCTTTCTCTATTACTTTCTGCTTCTCCTCATCATATTTCTCTGTTGCCTCTTGTACAAGTTCGGCTTCTGTTTTCATCGACGCTAAAGCAGCGACGACAACAGCAATAGCCGTTGCCACAAGCACGTATGGATTGCTCAGCATTGTCGCGTTCAGAAGTTTCTGCGCACGCTCCACAAGAACCAACCAATTGTAATGGATTGCTTCTGCCGCTGTTGCCCATCCTTGCGCAGCAGCGGCTGTCATAACCGCCGTCTTGTACGCTCCGTATGTAGCGACAAGTCCGAGCAACATCCGCCCAAATTGCTCATAATGCTCAACAATATATGATACCCCCGATAAGGTAGTATTTATGATGCCTTCGGATTGTTGACCGAGTTTGTTGAACATCACATCGATAGCGTCCTCAATATTGCTTATCTGCCCTGTAATGGTTTTAGACTGCTCATCCATCAATCCGCCAAAGCGAGAGCCAGCGGATGTCATATTGTTGAACGCTTGCTGGAATACATCTGACGTGACGCGCCCAGCCGTTACCATATCACCAAGTTTGTCGGTCGTCGTGCCGAGAACCTTTGCAAGTTCCTCGGCAATTGGAATGCCTCGCCCTTGGAATTGACGCAAGTCTTGCGTAAACATTCGCCCTTGCGTCATCGTCGTGCCGTAGAGGTACACCAAATCACTCAAAGGAATAGACAGACCAGCAGCGACATCACCGCAACGCACCAAAGTATCGTTGACATCTTCAGCAGCGATTCCGTAGGCGAGCAACTGCTTGGCGCCCTGTGCAACGCCTTGCAAGTCAAACGGAGTGGTGGCGGCAGTCCGCACTAATTGCGACATCAAAGCATCAGCTTTCTCCGCACTGCCGAGCATTGTTCGGAATGCGACGTCGAGTTGTTGAAACTCTCCGCGTATCTTGACAAGATTTTGCACAAGTTCTTTCGCGCCGAAAGCCAAGCCCATAGACGCAGCAAGTTTACTGAACCTATCTGCGAATTTATCCAAGCCTATTCCCGACTCTTCCGCAACCTTTGCCGTTCTGCGCATTTCGCTCTGTATCTCGGCAAGCTTTCGCATCACTTGCTGATTATTGACACTTATTGTGAAATTCAATTCTGCCATTTCTACCCTCCGAATAATTGGCGAATCAACGCAGCGTTCTGCGGATCATCACCATCCAACACTTGGCAATCGCCATTCTGTACACCCAGTTTCCGCATTTCGTCATCATTGAGATAAGCAGTATTCAACGCGTCGGCAATCAGCATTTGCAAATTCGCATAAGAGATACCCCAGACGACATACTGCATTGTCCAGCCATATCGCTGACAAGCGTAATCAATCAACGAGCCGTACACGCTACGACCGCCGAACGGAACAGTCTTTGATGTTTTTTTCTGCATCGCAGTGATACGCTCACGCATCACTCGCTCCACGTCAAGACCGATATGTTTTGCAAACATCTCTACGTCTGTCCATCCAAGTGTCAGCATATAGACACTTGCGAGCTGTTCGGCATTAAGTGCCGCAAACTCTTTTGTTCGGTTCTCAATAAGCGTAGCATCAAACAAGTCATACCGCCGACGGAAACTATACAACGCAAGGATGTGGCACACGTCATCCTTATGCGTGCTACACACTTTAAGCATCTCTGCGAAAACATTGACCTTAAGATTCTCTGTGCTGAAACCAAGCGATTGTGTGATTGGCGCGACGAGATATGCCACACCGAGAGATGGCGGATAAAGGCAGTACCTTTTGCCGTCAATATCAAAGGTTATCGGACGTTCGATAATCGTATCGATCATCTGTGCTTCTATGTCTTTCCGCTCATTCATATAGTGCCCGATGTCGGATTCGAACCGACAATGCCACCTTCACAGGCGCGCTTTGCCAATAGCAAATCGGGCGGCGCGGTAAAATCTATGGAAACCCGCGCCTAACATTACCTAACTCAACTTAACTAATCACTTAACTTGTATTGTTATGAGAAAAAACCAATCTTATGCGTCTGCACCAACCTCGATTTTATCCTCCGCCCCTGTCGTGTCGGATGGATCAATTTCGATTTTACTAATCGTACCTGCTGGCTGTTCGGTGACAATTACCGGACCCCAATAGATTTGCTTATGTTTCGCGTCTTGCTTCAAGGCGTCGAACGTGTAGTTCCACACACCGCCATCAGCGGTTGTGAATGTATCCTCTACAGACGCAGCCGCTTTAAGAAATGCAAAACCTTGCGAGGCTGGATTCTCAGGCTGAAGCACAACTGCATATTGACCGCCAATCACACCATCATCAGCGATAATAGGCATCGCACGACCTTCAACCGCACGGATGTTCAACGCAAGCGCGTATGTGTTACGATTGTATTTCACATCCTCATTCTCGCCACCTTCAATTTTGGCTTCGTTCTTGTTGCCTTTGGTGGTTGATAATTGGGTAGAACCTTCAACAGGAGTCGGCAACTCAATCCAAGAGCCGCCCCCTCCAAGCTTCTTGACAAAAATTCGGGGCTTGCCCCACGCTAATACTGCCATATCTGTTACTCGTTATAATTCTGAAAAAAAAGTCTATTATTAATCATCTGTTCGTTTCTGCCGTCCACGGCGTACACTCTTTGCGAGTCCATCTTCCACCGCCAACCGTCGCCGAAACGCAAGCCCAAAACATCATCAGACAATCGACAAAGTTCCCGTAGGCGCGCATCGTCGGATTCATACGCGGTACGTCGCCTAAGGTCGGGAACGTATATATTGACATTGATATATGCTTCTTGAAACTCTCCGTTTTGATTCGCCAAAACGGAAATGCACAAGTCTTCGGTATTGGACTCGCCTGGGCGTCTACCTTTGTAGCACTTGCCGTTGATGTTTTCGGCAAGAGGCGAAGACTTGACATAAGTCCAAACCAAATCCATAATCTCAATGTCTGTTTTCATCTCTTAATCTTTGATATTTGTTCTTCAAGTCGTGCCATGACTTTTGGTGTTTCCGCTCTTGCCCACAGCTCTGTATTGGCAAGAACATCCTTCGAGTCAATGGCTTCCACATACGACGCATAGTTCATTCCAGCGACAACTATCAATGCCCACTTTTTTCGGATTCCGCTTGCGACCTTAGTAGCATAACTCTTGCCGTCGGTCGCACCTTCTGCGCCGTTCCCCACTACAGCAAAATCGGATATTGATATGACACTACCATTGTGTATCACCGCATAGCCAATTGACGAGCGAAGATTGCCAGTTTGGTCGCACCAGCTTTGCTCTGCCGACCTTTCGCGAATCTTCGCAACGCACATCTCGCCAAGCCTTGACAGAGCGTTGAATATCACTTTGTCAACACGTTCTGCGATTCTCTGCGCTTCATCGTTAATACCTTGCATTTGTACAGTAATAGGCATTATCATCCAATTTATCCAAGCCAAAGTTTGTATTGAAGATTGTACGGAACGAACCCTTTGACTTCAAGCTCGAAAACTTTGCCGTAGCGTGTAAGCCGCACTCGTTCCCCTACCTCAAACCATCTCACTCTCGGAGGTAGAAAAGCGGTGAACGTATACTTCCGCGTCACTCCATCTTCGAACAATCGCTCTTGTGGCTGTCCGTTCGCATCGGCAAGACACTCGGTTTTTTCATCATCGAGATATGTTTCGCCTTCGTGATAGTCACCAAGTTCATCCTTATATCCATCAGATGTGATGTATCGCTGTATATAGCCGTTCGTTCTCATCTCACCACATATCAGAGCCGTTATCAATTGTCGTTGCGTCATCACCGAGAAATTCAGAAGCATCCAAGCCGCCTTGACTGCACCACCAAGCAATGTTCCTTCGCACTGCCGCTAAATCTGTCGCAGCCGAAATTCCGTTCTCGCTGCGGCTTGTTTCCACCCAGCCACGAACAATGCCTATGGCTGCTCGCAAAATCTCAACATCTTGCGGCATTGCCGTTGCTTCAGAATCCAAGCCAGCGTTTACAAGCGCGAGTGTCGCTGCGTCGGTATCGACATAGCACGTGTTGCAAATCAACTTGCATTGCGCCTTGAGTGCTTCCAAATTAGTCATATCAATAACCCGTTTTGAGCGTGTAGATATTATCCATCTCGGTAATCACTGGGAGCGAAAGGCTCTCAGCTTTCGTAAACTCACCCTTGTTGGCACCCTTGGTTTCGCCCACGTGCCACTTGGAGACACGGATGCGCCCGTAGTTAGAATATGACACATCGCTCTCGGGATTAAGCTCATTGTCCGAAAATGCGTTCTTGACAACGCCGAGCTTGCCAGCTGGAATAAAGACTATGTTCTTCGCGTTGAACGGATTCACGGATGTGATCTTGCCATTGTCTTGAACGCGCACCTGTCTACGGATCTTCTCAAACTGCGGATAGCCGTTTGCTTCAAGGTAAGCGTTGATGTCGGATAACTGCACAAGCCTTGAACCTTTGTCAGTTCCCCAAATCATCTGCTTCATCTTCTTCGTGCGGCACATATAGGCAATCACACTCGGAGCGGCGAGAACCTTGCCGAGAACAGTCTTGTCGTCGGCAGCGTCAAGTATTGCTTGAATATCCTCCATGCAATCCACAGAGTCAATGTTCGCCTCCGTCCATTTTGTTTTCGCTTGTGCAATATTGCTTGCAGGCTGATTGTAGTCGATTGCACCACGAACACCGCCTTCGGGGTTGTTCTTATTGTCGAACGTGAATTTGCCTTCATTTGACAGCGCGCAAAGGAATATCATATCCAAGCGTGCTTCAACACCATTGACAACGGTCGACACATCGCCCCACATCAAGTCGATAAGTTTCTGCTTCTTGACACTATCAGAAAGTGCCTTCGTGTCCATAATCTCGAGAATCTTGCGATAATCTTGCATAGACATCGGACGAGTGATAGCGTGGTTCAACACACGCTCTTTAACGGTGTCAAGTCCGTTTGAACCAATGATTGGCTCTTTAGAATTGTCGCCAATTGTGGCTGCCGCGATAGTCACATTGTACTTGCCAATAATCTCCTCAAAGTCAAGCCCAATAGTCGGAGTGTCCCAGTCAAGGTAACTGCGATATATAACTTTGTCGAACAACTGCTTGTTCAGTTCAGACGCTTTATCAATTCGTGTCTGAATGTTCCTTGTCAGTTCTCCGAAAATAGATGAAAAAACTTGATTAGCCATATCTTACCTCCTTTCTATTGTTTGATGAATAAAATGTTGTGATTCGTCTTCAAGAACGCACCGCCATCAAGCCAATCGGCTGGGAATTGCGGACAAACGTCCTTCAACGCGACCGCCGAATAAGCGACATCAAGTGTTGACATTCCCACGGCACGAGAAGTGTAGTCGGCACCAAGGATGGTGTTCGCCTCGTGCGCTTGCGAATAAGTCGTCGCGCTATCATCTGTGTCTTTGACTGCCTCGACAAGGTAGTCGCCCTTGACAAGCGTTGCCAAAGCTGCGGAAAATTCCACAACATCGTAATCTGGGTTTGAGCGGTCGACACTCTTGACAGTTACAGCAGCGTCTTTCTTGCCGATTTTCATCACGGTGTCGCCTGCGTAGAAATGATTGTTCTTCGTAACGCGAGGCTTTGTGGTTGTGCCTCCGTCAACAACTCTGCCGACCTTGACAATCGTAGCAGTCATCGTATCGAAGTCAGCGTACACAAGCGCGCCACGAGGTATGACATCGCCAACTGGAATCGATTGACTGCAATTGAAGCCACCTGGAAGCATACGAACCTCAGTGCGCCAAAACGCATCAAGATTACCAGCATAGGTCGTTTTCTTAAATTCAATAGCCATAAAGAATTTGTTTTAAAGATTATAAATCGGGCAGCTTTTTCGCCCACGCTTCGGCGTCGTCCATAGCCGCCTGTTCGGACGATGATGTAATGCTCGCCTCAGTTGACGGCATTAGTTTGTTGGTGATAAGATCCTGCTTGTATTCCGTCAATTCTTTTTCAACATCAGCGTCATCCGCTATCGCGAAACGCTTCATCAGAAAATCGGGAATGCCCAATCTTTTCGCCGTTGCTGTGATGTTTGCCGAACGTTCAGCCTTCTGCTTCTCCGCTTTTAAATTCTCATTCTCGGCTTCAAGCGCCGTGAGTTTTTTGTCGGTTTCCGCCTTGAATTTCTTGAACCACTCTGGTTGGTCATCATCAGCTTTTTTGGATACGTCGTCGTCGCCATCACTATTGTTAGACTTCTTCTTCGCATCCTGTTTCTGCGCCTTGCGTGTCACTTCTGCTTGCATCAAGCGAGCATAAGGGACTGCCGAATTCGCCTTCTCTTCGAGTTCTTCATCAGAAGCCTCGTCACTAATGCCCTCGCTTATTGTTTCAGCAATATCTTCGATGGCTTTCTTTGTCAATCCAAAATCCTTGCATTTGTTTTGGAGTAATTCTAAGAGTTTCTTATTCATAATATCACGCGTAAAAATTATTCGTTTGCCTCGCGACAAATATAAAAATAAACCGCTTAAAAAGCGGTGTTTACCAAACAAAAAAATCGTTGTTTTTCAAACAAACTTCAAAAAAGTTTGCTAAACTCGGTATTTTGTTTGCTAAACATTTGCACGTTACAAATATTGTTTGTATATTTGCAGTGTAAAAAGCAAGTATTAAACACACCGCTTAATGAGCGGTCGAGGAAGATTATTAATTATTAAACTTATAAAAATGAAAGATTATCAATTATTAGACTTCAACGAGTCGATGAACGTTGTAATCAGCAACAATGCGACCGAGTACAAACCAATCGTAATCCGCTACGGAATTATGTACGACCCAGCGGATGGATTTCGCCCAATCAACGCACCAGCGAAAACAAAGAAACTTAGCGACTCTGTGGCAGCGGAAGCACAAACAATGATTGATAACGCTCGGAAATCGTGGAAACCATCAGTAAAACAAGAATCAGCAAAGCCAGCAACAACCGAAACTACTGATAATGTTTCAACATCGACCACACCACAAACATCACTTAGTGCATCTATCGCGGAAGCGATGGCTAAACTATCAGTGGATGCGATGATTCAATTCGCAAAACCACAAATTGATAAATACATCTCTGATACATACGGCGCCTTGCCTAAAATCATCGAAGTCAAATCCGATAACGGCAAGAACAAAGTTACAGGAGCGACGCACAAAGAATTTGAAACAATTCTGAAACTTGTAAACGCAGACATCCCTGTTTTCTTGACAGGCCCAGCGGGATGCGGAAAGAATGTCATCTGCAAACAAGTTGCGGAAGCTCTCGGCAAAGAGTTTTATTTTTCGAACGCAGTCACTCAGGAATACAAAATTACAGGCTTTATTGACGCAAACGGAACATTCCACGAAACGCAGTTTTACAAAGCATTTACTCAAGGTGGGATATTTATGCTTGACGAGATTGATGCTTCAGTGCCAGAAGTCCTTGTGATTCTTAACGCTGCAATCGCAAACCGATATTTCGACTTTCCTAACGGACGAGTGCAAGCGCACAAGGATTTCAGAATCGTCGCTGCTGGTAATACGTTCGGGACAGGAGCGGATGCAGAATACACAGGACGCTACCAGCTTGACGCATCAAGCCTTGACCGCTTTGCAATCGTTGAGATTAATTATGACACGAATATTGAAATGGCAATCGCTCGTGGAGCGGTAGATATTGTGGATTTTGTACACGCGTTCCGCAAGGCAGTCAAGGCTGCGGATATGCGCTATACGGTTTCTTACAGAGCGATTGAGCGACTTGCAAGCCTTAGAAGCGTCTTCGATGTGAAAAAAGCAATATCACTTGCGATTGTCCGAGGGATGGCGATTGACGATTTGCGGATCATCGCAAAAAACATCAAAGACGATGAAGATAACGAATATGTAATGACCCTTAAATATAAATTGGCTAAATAATCACGACTATGGCAAAGAATATTGAAATCGAGAAATTCGCAACAATCGATGCTTTTGTAAAATCTTTGAACACTCGGGAATTAAATCCAGCATTCAAAAACAAGGGAGAAATATCAAGCAAAATCAAAGGGAATAAAGATTTCTATAAGACCGACACATACGAAGAGAGCGAAGAATTACTAACTGGCGGATATAGAGAAGGGCTGTCTGTAATACAGAGTGAGAAACGTGTGAACAATTATGGTTTTATTAAACGGAACATTCCAACGGTTGGCGTTGTAGGTTTCGCTCCACACGTACCGAATGCAATTGCGGGCATTCCACAGTCAATGGTATCTGTCAAGGCGCGTAATCAGAAATCCAAAATTGTGAGCATCATCTATAACAACAGCGCGAGCTGCTCTGTAACGACAAGTCAACTCGCCGTTGCTGGAAGGCACGTTCTTGATGTCGTAGCAATTCTCGAACGTCAAGGCTACAGGGTTAATGTCGACATTTTAACAACGGCTTGCACTGCTACACAAGTAGCGATGTGCTTCGTTCGCGTCAAGGACGCTTTGCGGATAATCAATCCACTTAAGCTCGCATACATCCTTGTGCATCCATCATTTTTCCGTAGACAAGGATTTCGTTGGATTGAAACCTGTCCCAAGATTACAGACGAAACATTTTCCGACGGCTATGGCTATCCGTTGATATGGCTGGCGAATAAAAAGAACGAGTCTGAAAGAGAATGGATGAAGCGGCACAGACTTCTCCCCGATGGCGTTTTCTTCACTTGCTACAATGAAGCGGTTCAGAATAACGCTGAAGAGCTGATAGATATTATGGGTTTGGGCAAAAAGAAGTAAGTTTAACTACAAAGATAGGCGAATGGAAATATTTGTCTATCTTTGTCATCGATAAATCAACGCTGTATGGAGAGAATCAAACTGGCGAAAGAAGAGAAGGAGGCTTTACGGATTCTGCACGAGGGCAAAATCAATATGACAACCGACCCTCAGCGAATCGGCAGTCTGTCCTATGGATTTGAAGCGCTTGAACGGCTTGGTCTTGCTCGGTGCGCGTGGTCTGAGGGACACGTAATCGAGGATGTTGCAATAACAAGCAAAGGAAGACGGTATGTTGACCATAATCCCAAATTGCGGAACCCTGTTGATTGGCAGAAAATCCTCGCAGTCGCATCGGTCATATCTGTTATCATAGCGGCTCTTGCATTATTCATCGCCTGCTCGCTAATTAAGCGTTAAATAATGCAAGCGGCATTATTAAGTCACAAACACTTTTAGCAACTTTTATGCGGAACGCTCCACTAAATTTTGTATTTTTGCTGAAAGGAATTTTTAAATGAATTTTTATGGATAAAAACATTATTACAAACGGATATATCGATATTTTTACGAAAAATATTGTATTTTTGTAAAGCCAAGTGAGGATTAAACAAGAAGCCTATTTATGAAATATTTTGCCGACTATATAAACGAGTCTATTTACGCAATAGATGAAAACTCTGGTAACAGAGTGATGGTTAATGCAAGAGGCAGACACGAAATGCATACTGATTCCATCCCATGGGTAGAAGAAGAAAACAACACATTTTGGGAGGTTGAACCTATGAGCAAAGCCGAATTTGAATCTTTTGACATAACATGGAGATGGGCAGCTGCGCCATCACCAGATGAGGAACAAAAACACTCTTGGCGCAATTACAAGCAGGTTATTTATTGAAGTGCGAATAATATTCTTCAGACCTCTTTCTCAACGCAATACCTTTTGCAGACTGTTGTTCTTCTTTAGACATCACTCGCCATTCTTCATAGTATTTATGCCCTAAGCCGCCTTCAATACCTGTTTCTCGATGAATCTTATTCCATAGTTTTTCTCCCAATATAGCTTTTGCGTTTTCTGGGAGCTCTTTGGCGTAAATCATTTTTGCAGTATTAACTTGAATTTCTGCAACAAGGCCATTGCTTGTTTGAAGATTGACTATATTTCCACTATAACCGAGATGGTTTTGTGGTCTCTGTTTCTTCACGGCGATTCCTTTAAATGCCTTGACTGGTTCTGACATTCTTAATTGCTCAATAACAATATCAATGTTTCGTCTGTCCGCAATAATAGTTGTCCGCACGAGGTCTTTTAGCTTATCGGGCATATATGCACCTCCTTTCTCCTTCCTCTCCAATAGAACTTTTCGCTTAATAGATGCCTCGCTTTTGTAATTTATCGGCGTACAGATTGCATTATGTCCAGCGGCAATGCTCTCTGCTAATCCTTGCACTTCGCCACCACTTGACCGAGCCTTAATTACGACATCCTTGATTGCCTTTTCGAGAGATTTTTCCGCATCCGTCTTTTCTCGCTTGATTTTTGTATACTTCGGGTTGTCCTTCACCCAATACGGCAATGACTGCGCTTCGACAACCCTATTCTTGTTGCTCTTCCACCAATCTTGAAAATACTTGTTTGGCTCCCGAATCACGCTCTTACTTTCGGGTATAGGCTCATCGTTAAGGATAGCCTCCTGTATTTTGTCAAACTCTTTTTCATCTGCAAGTATCGGCACGACATAGCAACGACATTGCGGATGCCAACCTTTGAATACAAAGTCCTTCGGGTACACTCCTCGACTGCCTTTCTCGCCACGTTTTGCCGACAAATCATTGCAAATATCTGGCTCTGGATGATTGTCAGACAACACGACACGATAGCCAATGACGAAATCAAGTTGTCGCCATCGCTCTTGATCTGCGGTGCGATATGCCATATTTGTTTCTGTGCGCGCCAAACGCATAGCGTTTTTGTATGACGAGCGATACACACCGCGACCGAAAGAATAGTCCTTAAGGTTCACCGTCTGCCACGATACATTACCTGTCACAGCGTCAACAACCTTGCGCTTCCACACGCGCCCATAAACTGGCTCTTTGCCGACAATATTTCCGTCAGCATCAAATATGTCTTGTTCGCCCGTCTTGACACGAAACCGACGAAACATCATATCTGGACGCTGAAGATACTTGCGCACCTCTCGTGAGATTGTGGCGGCGCTCTTGCCTTCGCCCATCGCTACGGATAAAGCCATTTCCATCTCGGTTTTGAAATCACCAACGTATTTCCACACACGCTGTGACAGATTCAATCCACCATACTCAGATTTGCGTTTGAAGAACGCATCCACGCTTTCTTTGTTCCGCGCGAAAAACCGAGCGTAGTGATTATCCTCTTTGACTTTTCTACCAAAGATTGACGTAATCAGCGCATCGCAAGATTTGTTCGCATTTCCCCACTCTGCAATTACGCCGCCCTTGATTTCGTTGTATACGCCGCTATACAACGCTCGGAGAATAGCATTTGCTTGTTCACTTAATCTTTTGTTGTCGGAAAACGAGAATGCCGCAGACACTCCGTTGGACGCCTTCATCGCAGAAAGCTTCAACAGCTCATCGGTAGCGGTAGCGTAAAGCCGTCGCACATTGTCGGCATAATGCTCTGTACGCGAGAAAAGCATTTTAGCGGCTTTGTCGTAGTCAATCTTTTTTTTAAGCATAGTTACTTATGTTTGAACATTTCGCAGCCGTGAGCGTAAAGGAAACGGCTGAATTGGCGCAATCTGCAATCGCACAATATCGGCTTGCCAAGGTAATCCGCATTGTGCGGATTGTAAGAGTGTACACAATCCGCACAATCGGGAAGCCGCCGTTTTATTGTCGGCATCTTACTCCGCACCGCCATATATATCCTCTTTAGTCTGATTCAATCCGAACAAATCGCGTTGATTCTGCGATGCTTGCTCTTCCTCATGGGCGAGCCGCTCGAGTTCTTGCTTGTGATCCTTGACGAGTGGGTTCAATTCAACCGCACCTTCAGCAGACAGGATCGCAGCATCACGCGCTTTGGTAATATTATCTATCGTCTCTGTGATATTCTCACCGAACGGCTCTTGAAATTCGTGCTGAATCACGCAACGTTGACACTCCTCGCGCAAAGAAATGTCAAGCACATTGCCTATGATAGCCAGTATCAGATTACTTGTTCGGTCGAGCAATTCGTCGTGCTGTTCCTTGTGCCTGTTCGCCTTTATATCAGCAAGCAGCATCATTTGTTTTAACGCTTTTCCGCTGATGTTTGACAAACTTTTCATATTGTCAAACTCAATATTAGGCGTGAATGTCTTGGATAATATATGCTTTTGAAGCCAATCGATTTCGGCTTTCTTACTTTCGGGCGCACTATCCCACGTCAGATACTTTGCATATTTAGACACATCATCAACATTGTTTCCACGTATACGCAACGTCTTGTTTTCATCGCCTTTATCGGGCATTGATTTGATGATATCTTCGTGGATTAGGAACATTGGGTCAGAGAAATAATCGTTCGTGTCCGCTGTTCTCGAGCCGATATACTCTTCGCGCCCTATCAACGGCTCTACACCACTCCATTCTTTTTCTTGCTGAAACAAAATTACAGGAATCTTGCCTACAAGGTTTTCTTCGGGCGTCACCTCCCAACCGCCGCTTGTTTGCTTGCAACGATATATCACACTCGGCGTGTAGATGTCGAAATGATACACCGATGTTTCGCTTGTTTCCTTGACATAATAACCCCACGCAAACGACACGAGATTTTCATAAATATCCCAACGCGAATATATCTCATCACCCTTTGAGCGAGCAAGTACACGGATTTGAACATCGGGCTTGCCATCTTCGTTGCGGAATACGTGAAACAGCATTGCCGACTGCGTTTCCGCACCAGCCAACCGCTTGCATTGTCGAATCTTGGAATTGAACCTCGTAGACTTGATTATATCGCCAAATTTCTCAAAAGCATTATCGGTATTGTCTGACTGCTGAAGCCACTTGACAGGCTGCCCATAGATAAACACTACCGAAATCTCATTGATGTACTGGGGGTAATTCAATGGCAGCTTCCATCGCTTGATTGTCGACTTGCGTTGCCCAAGCTTGTTCCGAACAATCTTATCTTCACGATGCATAATCTCGTGAGCGAGCGGATTGTACTCGCGCATCGCCTCGTTCGTTTCTTGCTCGTAACTACGAAACAGTGTTTTGATACGCGAAATATCCCGCGCCTTGATTAAATCCTCAAACTCTTGATTGCGACCGACGGCAGCGTTGATATAGTTGACTGCTGTCTGATAAAAATCTCTTATCATCTCTTCTTTTTGTTTTTGAATTATTGTTTTTATTATCGAAACATCTTGCCTATATCGGCAATAAATCATCCACGCTCACATCATCAGACAGCTCTATGTCTGCGTTATCGCTAAAGTAATTAATCGCATAGCCCAGTAAGTCCACATATTCATCGTGGGCTTTAGCAGGGAAGCCACAAATCTCATCTATAAACTCATCATTCCATTCGCCCTCGACAATATAGACACGCCCACACTCGACTTTGGGGGCTACTGCATGAAGTCGCACGTCCTTTGGGTCTTTAGGTGTGGGTGTATATGTCACGTTTAGGCTTGTTGAAACTTCAAGCTGCTGTACTACCGATTTGCCATTTGCCTTTGGCTCAACTCGTAGCGTACTTTGTGCACTGTCATAGTCATTAGCATATAGATAATCGGGAAGAAACTTCAATAGGTCGGGGAATGATTTCCACACCTTTTTAGCACATACGATATAGATGTTGTTCTTAATTTGGCAAGCTCCGATAATTCCCGATGGGTCATTGTCGGTTTTCTTCTTCTTTTCGTCATAGGCGGTATCAAGAAAGAAGTGCATGGTCTCACGGAAGCGCAAAGCTCTAAAATCGGTAAACGATATCTTTCTGAACCAATTCTCCTTGATGATGTTACCGCCATCTGCTGTTGGCGTTTGCATATACTGCCCGGCATAACCTCTGCTACCTAAATCCGTTTTGGCTTCATTCAGAACGTTTCTGTTAAGTCTCCTTGCGTCCAAAAGTCCATCAACATAGTTTGCACGGAGTGAAGAAGGCTTCACATCGTCACAGTCTTCTGCAGGTAGGCAGATGTGTCTGATATTGTCGCCTTTCTTTTTCAGCAAGTAACCCGTAACATCGTCTTCATGTAATCGCTGCATGATGGTCACAACGGGCGTGTTGGCTTTATCCACCTTACGGCTTGAAAGCGTCTTTGTGTGCTCGTTGGCTTGTACTCGCATTAACTCTGACTCTGCCTGCTTGGGGTTCACAGGGTCGTCATTGATGATAACGTGGGCATGAAAACCCGTAATGGTTGCGCCCGTAGAAGTGGCGTAACGATATCCCGTCTCCGTGTTTTCGTAGTTCTGTTTTCCCGATTTGTCCTTTCGGATTTGTATATTCGGGAAAAGTATCTGAAACTTGTCAGATAGAATGATGTCCTTTGATTTGGTAGCGTGTTCAATGGAAAGACCACCCGAATAAGAGTTTGTGATTATTCGGATGGTCGGGTCTTGCGTCCACAACCACACGGGCCACATAATGGTTACGATGGTTGATTTGGTTGTACCTGGTGGAATGTTCACGATAAGATCATACGGCTTTGGCTCTCTGCGCACAATAGACACAGAGAGCTTCTGCAATTCCTCACACAAGAACGGAATGTGCCAATTAAAGACTGGTGTTTCCTTGATGATTACATCCCAAAATGTCTTCACAAAGAAAAAAAAGTCTTTACGGCACTGCTCCGCTACAACTTGTAGAGCGAGTTTCGTATAATCTAATCGTTGGATCATTCTTCTTTCTTGTTGATAATATCAAGTCCGATACCGAGCAGCACTTCACGCTGCTCGTCTGTCAGCTTGGAAAGGTCTATTTCAGAACTCTTGATTAAATCCTTGCCGTCCTTTCCCGTAATTTCGCTGCGCTCTGTATAGCCACGGTCTTTCATCTGCGTTTTTGCATAGAAGATTATCATCGTGGTATCACCCTCTTTCATTTTCTTTAAAATAAGGCTTTCGGCAAAGTCCTTTTGCAGTTCCTTCACATCATCAGCCTTTTCTTTGAAGTCTGGGTCTTCTCGATAGTATCGGTAATATGTCATTCGTGATACGTTGCACGCACGACAAGCTGATGCCACGATGCCGCTGTTCTTGGAAAGCGCATTGAGAAGGTCTTCCTTTTCACGGGCGACCCTCTCGTCAATATTCTGTGTGTCACGTTCTGCCATACTTTTTATTTTTGTCTCTGTTTTGAATATCACGATACAAATCACCGACAAGAACACGATATGAACGGCACTTCGGGTCTCCTGCAAGCAACACCTGATACATCTTCTGATAGGTCTTGACCGTTGTCGCTTCTGTGCATCGAGCGTAAACTTTCTTGGCTACTTCATAGCCTGGATAGTCGTCAGGGTTTTGCGCTGCCTTTTTCATCGCGTCGATGAACATCTGCTTATAGTCCTTACCTTTCTCCAAATCAAACTTGTTGTCCTGCTTGGATGAGCGGAACATATCTGTGTCGTGATAGAGCATAACAAGGTCTGCGTTTGGCTCTCGTCTCAGTATTCGCTGATACAAGTCTGGGTAGAACTCCAAAACCTTAGGCAGACTCTTGATAGTGTCGATAGAGAAGAATTGCGATATACGGAGCTTGTTAAGTGCTACGCCTACTTTGTATAGGTAGATGTAGGTAATAGGAATTTGAAGCCCCGTACGCTGAATATAGAGCCAAATGTCTTGGTCTCGCCAATCGTATATCGGGTAGATGAATGTTGATTTCGTTATCGAAGAAATTGCGCTTCTACGTTGAAGACTTTCCGCTATTCGCAATCCTATCATTTGCGGAATGTCTTTGAAGATTTTCCTTCCGAAGACTTGGTAGCTCATTCCCATTCTGAAAGAAGTGTGGTTACGGATTGCAAACTTTGGCATAGGTCTAACCCATACACTTTCCTGCCCGGGCTCCCAACAAATAAAGCTCTCGTCATTTGCTAACTTATTGCAGCAGTTATAGTGCTTGATTGGCAAACAGAACCAATAGAACTTTGCACCGAGAGACATAAACTTGCTGCGCCATTCAAGAACGAGTTTCTCAACATCTGGGTAGATTGCTTCTTCATCGAAGAATGTAACCATGAGACGAGAGAACGATATGCCGTATTTCTGCATCGTCTTGATAACGATATCAGCCATACAGATACTGTCCTTTCCTCCAGAGAATGACATTGAGACTATCTTGTTGTTATGAAACGCTTCAAGAACTCTGCGCTCTGCCGCTTCCACAACATTGCATTTTAAGTCTTTGATATACATAAGCGTCCCTCCTTATCATCGTCTTAAGATTTGTGCCTTGCTGAACTTTTGGTCTCCTCGAGAAGTAACCAACTTCAAGAATGTTTCTCTGTCAATCTTGGATAGTCTGAAAATCTCCTCACGGCTCATGCCGAGCTTCTTAGAAATTTCGTCCACCTGCAAACCTTCATCGAGCAGCTTCTTTACGATATGCTCCATAGGTTCAAGCAAGTGTGTACCACGGGCGCGGTTGAAAGTCACGGTGCCTGCCATATCGTCCGTTGCGTTCTCATGTGCAACAATGACCACGGGTATCTTGTTGCCGAGAAGTGTTTTCAACGGCTCTCGCCCAGACACCATCCAACGGTGGAAGCCGTCGATGATGGTGTAGTCTGGGCGAATGACGATAGGAAAGCAAAAACCGTTATTCAGAATACTCTCTGTAAGCAAATCAAGGTTCTTCTTCAAAACCTTGTTAGGGTTGTAGTCATTTGGCTTCACCAAATCACGATCGATGAATTGCAGATTTCGCAATGGTGCGAAAAGGTCTTTGTCTTTCTTAGCCATAGTCGTAGATATTAGAGGATTATTTCTTTACCGCAATGAGGGCAAATCATAGTTCTTGCATGCTGCATTCCGCTCTCGATGTCGTTACGCTCCTCATCCTGGTCGTTACGCTTCTCCTGTGGAATGCCCTCAACCTGCTTTTCGCTACTCTGAGGTTTCGGAGCAGGCTGCGAGAAATCCACTCCCATATTGTCTTTTACAGACTCGTTTATGATGGCATCGAGATAGTCAGTGCCAAAGCCGATGATGTCGAGTTCTCCAACCTCTCTGATGATTTCCTCAATCTTGGTGTAGTCAACATACGACATGGACTGAATTTTGTTGTCCTCAATAACGATTTTGAGTTTCTGCTTGTCTGTAAGACCATGCATGATGCGTACCTCACCCTCAGTCTTGCCAAGGTGCTGTAAGGCGATAACCTTGCCGTGTCCGCAAAGGATTTTTAAGTCCTCATCAACAATGATGGGATAGTACTGTCCGTAGGTCTCCATGCTCTTTGCCATTGCAGCAATCTGTTCCTGCGGATGAATGTTAGGGTTCTTCTCGTATGGAACGAGCTTTGCAAGTTCCACAATTTTGGTTTCGTGTTTAATTGCCATATAAATTACTTTTTAGTATTAATAAACTCTTTTGCTGATGCAATGTAAGGTGCTGCATCACGCACCATTGATGGGTTGATGTCCCAAAGCTCTTGCCAACCATTTTGCACTGTGCCTACCCATTGACGAGCGGGCCACACTCCCGTGCCGACAACAAAACCGTTTTTCCAATCGTATAGAGGAGGGACTTGCCTGTTAAGGAAGTAGTGTATCACCGCCATAACATCTTCGTGCTTCCAATGTGCGATAGGAGATAAGCGAGTAACACCTTTTGCGTCCGTATAGATGTTCTGCCCTTTACCGCCAACATGATTGCCGTCTTGAAGTCTACGCCCCAAACAGATGATGTCAAGGTGCTGTCCTTTGAAGTATATGGCTTGTCCTCTGTGTTGGAGGATGTGGAACCATTGAGCAGCATACTTAGAGTTCACGGGAAACAGCATATCGGGATGATCTGCAACATACTTGATGTCGAGTTTCGGATTATCAACGATTGTTAGACCTTTCGGGGCATGAGCCTTGCACCAATCGACAAAACCAGGATATTCAATCTTTGAAGCAGTGCATAACACGCATTTGTCAATGCCTGCACGTTCACAGACAACTTGGAGAGCGAGACTATCCTTGCCACCGCTCCACGCATAAGCTACATTTTTCCCTGCTGTTTTTGCCTTGATGTCTGAAACGGCATCAGCGACCAATCTCTCCGCTTCTTCACGAGAGATTAGTTGCTCGATATTATTCCAGACTTTGACAAAATCCTCATTCTTGGAGGACTGCTTCTTACCTAAAACGTATTTTGCCATAATCAGTTGAATTGTAGGGCACAGCCTAACTGCATAGACTTCGTACCACCGTCATACTTCATCTGCAACCAATCATTAGGAGTAACCTTCCATCGGAAGTTAGCGATGAAGCCCGGCTTTGCTCTGCATGAATACCCTGCATTGATAACAAATAGTTTATGAGCATAACCACCAACAAACTGCAATCTGTCTCCGTCACAGAACTTTTTGCCGTTATACATGTTCTCCCATGTTCCATCCACCATAAAGCCGAGAGGGAGCTTGTATGTGGCTGATAGCGTATGTTTATAAAGGTTTGCTTTTGTGTCGTAGATAGAGCGAGAGAGAACGTAGAACTTTTTAGCCACGTTGAAGTTGAGCCACACCTGCGGAACAAAGGCTTCCTTGTTGATGTCGTACTGCAACACGGGGGTGATACTGAAACGCTCTCCGAGATCCTGCTTGTAGCCAACGAAAGGAGCTACACCTACATTCTTGCTGTTGTGCAAGTCGATGGAGACGGGCACCCAAACACGGAACTTGGTAGGCTGAGTAATACCGTCAAATATCTGCGCATTAGCCTTCACGTCGAAAAGAAGACTGATTGCTGAGATAATGATAAAAAGTTTAATTCGATTTTTCATTGTTCTTTTGCTTTTAAGATGATAAAATTATTCGTTGATAGTATCTAATTCCTTTTGCGGAAGAAGTCGTGAAATCACACCAGACAAGCCAATAGTGAGCAGTGAGCCTGCAACAATCATAGGTGTAATTTTCATAAGGTTGCCTACTGCGAAGATTGGCAGACCGACAACGATACTTGCCAAAATGCCGTAGAAGATACCTCTTTCAGTCATTCTCTTGCCGTTAATAGCAAAGATGGTCGGGAGCATAACCGAGCTGCGAAGTGTTCCGTAGAACAAGAACAAATAGGTGATTGTAAGACCAGGAATGTTCGCAACTGCGATAGCCAAAATGCAGACTGCAACCATAACCATTCTTGCAATGCTGATTGATGAATAGGTCTTGCCGTTGATAGTCACGTTCTCTCCGTCAGACTTACCATTTGAGAGACGCATAACAACATCATGTCCTGCAACCGATGATACAGCACAGAAGATACTATCAACTGTTGAGATAAGTCCTGCGAGGATCATCAAGAAGAATAGATACAAGAACCACTTCGGGCAGAAAGCTATAACTGCTCCAACATTGACGAGTTGGTTATCTGCGATGTCAAGTCCTGCTCCTGCTGCAAACAGACCGAAGCAAGCAAGCGATGTCGGTACGATGGCAAAGATGAGAGCTGCTACAATCATTGTGCGCTTCACTTTATCAGGCTTGACACAGAAGACACGCTGCCAAAACATCTGATCTCCAAATGTACCCGAGAGCAAGCCGATTGTGGTCGGCAAACCAAAAGACAACATTACTGCAATTCCCGTCGGGCTGAACAGTTGGCTATAGTCGCCCGTGATACCACCGAGACCATTGACAAGTGTTTCGATACCTGCATCTGCCGTCATAATCGGGAGACCGAGAAGCAATACGAGAGCGATAAAGCCCATCTTTGCGAAGTCTGTGGTGACACTACCACGGATGCCGTTAGTTAGCGAATAGAGCAATGGTACTACCGCCAAAACTAAAGTTGTGGTGAAGAACGGAAGACCCGTAATCTTGTGGAAGATGGTTGCGCCTGCCAACAACTGAACAGCAAGTGAGCAAATCTGCAAACCGAAACTCTCCACGAGAAACATAGTATGCGCTCTGTTGCTGTAAGTCTCACGGATATAGTCGCTGAAAGTCCAACCATCGGGGCGTAGCTTGCGCATCTTGTTTGCAAAGAATGCGAACAGTACCATCGTGAGAACATTCGGGACGATGAACCAAAACATTCCTGCGAAGCCTTGCGTGTACGCTTTTTCCGCTGCCGTAAACATGGAAGGTGCCCATACCCACGTTGCTGCCATCGAAAAGGCTGTTAGTAACCATGGGGCAGAATGTCCTGCCGCCAAAAATTCTGCTTTCGTCTGTGTTCTCTTTCTCAGACAAAGCACGATGGCACTCATCACAACAAAGAAAAGTGCGATGAGTGTCCATCCGTCAAACTGTGTCAAAATCTTCATATAAAAATTTTTTTTGATGTAACATTTGTTTTATCTTTTGCAAAGATATTTATACTCCGCCTAATAAGCGTACATTTGCACCACAAAAATGGGTATTTCACCCCAAATAAGCTGTAACAGTCTTGATAAACTGCTCCAAACTGCGCACGATAACGTACTTGTTCCCACACGCTGATGCTATTTTCTCCCACTCCTTCTGTCTTTCAGACTGTTTGCCCGTTGCAGTCTTGAACTCGATACAGAGTGAGCCATACCCTCTTCTTGATACAAGCAATATCATATCCGCAACTCCTGGTGTCACACCTTCTGCTCTCATAATGCTTGCTTCAAACTTTCCACGCTGCCCCCCATTAGGCACAGCGAACATAAGCGGTGCAAACTGACGGTATTGGTAATCAAACCATCGTTTGCACGCTATCTGTATTTTACTCTCGATATGTCTCATCAGAATGGCAAATCATCATCTTTTTTATTTTCCTGCTGCTGCGGCGATGTCGGTTTGCTATCAAGCATCTCCAAGTTATCGACATTAATCTCGGTAATCGTTTTCTGCACTCCGTTTTTGTCGGTAAATGCCCGTGTACGCATTTTTCCTTCGACGTACATCCGAGAGCCTTTATGCACATATTTTTCAATAACATCTGCAAGTTTGCCGAACACTACGATGTTGTGCCACTCCGTGCGTTCGGGAATCGTCACTCCATTCTGTGTTGTGTAACTTTTCTCTGTTGTTGCGATGCTGAATGATGCGATTTTCGCATTGTTTTGAGTCGTGGATATTTTCGGCTCTTTACCGACATATCCGATTACTTGCGCTTTGTTTAGCATAGTCTTTTTTATTTTATAAATATAATATAATATATTACTTAATATTCACCCCTTTTGCAGAATAGTTGTTATACAACTCCGTTTTGTCGATCTTGAAGTTGAAGCACAGATAGCGGTCGCTGCCGTCAGTCTGATAGGAAATAGTATCATCGACATTCGTCGATAAATCGTTCTTGTTGTTTGTCGTAAAACTCTTTGTTAATCTCGCAACCTACAAAGTCAAAGCCGAGATTATACGCGGCTATCCTTGATGAGCCACTGCCTAAATGCGTGTCAAGAATCTTGTCGCCTTGCTTTGCAAAGGTCTTAATGAGATATTCGTATAACGCCACAGGTTTCTGCGTTGGGTGTATGCGTTTCTGTCTGTAAGAATAACTGAATAGCTTAGCTGGCGCATTGAACGATGTCCACAAGTATTCGCACGCAGAAAAGTTCTTCCACGGCTGTCGCTTGTCCCACACGACGAAACATCTGCAAGGAGGAAGATCGAAATAGTTTCCACCGCAAATTATCTGATTCTTCGACACGCGGAACAACTCCTGGAAATATTCATCCGTAGGCGGAATATCCCATTCCATCGGCATTGTGTTCAACGCCCTTATACGCTTCTTGCCTCCTGTAATGCCTGCGCCACTCGCTTTAAGACCATAAGGAGGATCAACAATGGCTAAATCAAAAGCCTTGTCGGGGAGAGTCCGCATATACTCTATGCAGTCAATGTTGTATGCTATATTCATTGGGGAAAAGAAAGGGAGGAAACCGATGCTTCCTCCCTGTTGTCCTCTGGGGTTAACAGAGAGAGGTTGATAATGTTAAATAAAATCGTAAATGGCGATGTCGCCTTGTGGGTTCTTCTTGTTCTTCTTGTTGCGCCTCCACGCATAAGCGAAAGGCATTATCTTCTCGTACCACCGTGCGTCCTCCATCATGGAGCCTACATACTGGGTAAGGTTCGGCTTGTAGTCGAACTCCACAATCTGCGCCCAATCGCCCTTGCGGTTGCCACCGAAGAGGGGCATCATGTCGGCTTCACTCCACTTTTGGCAGAACCGTTTGAAGTAAAAAACATTATGGTTTTGCTTGTCTGGGTCTTCGAGAATCAGACGGACAAAGGCAGGTTGATTGTAGCGGATCATCAGTCTGTCCAACTGCACCAAGACATCGATAGGCTGGACATCGTGCGTGCATTCGTAAAGTCCGTGAGCGAAGTAGGGTTCGCCCTGCTTGGTGAAGCGGATGCGCAAGTCGAAGCATCGTGCTCCATCGTACCATTGTTCCTCGATTGTCTTGCGCTGACACCGAGCGAACGGAATCATGAACCATCCATACCACTTCTGCGGTCGGAGATAAGTCATTGAATTGTGTGTGCCGATTATCGGCGTTCCTTGTTTCTGTTCCATTTTCTTCAATCAATTTTTAATTCAAAAAGTAATTCCTCTTGCCGAGCAACTGACGGACGCACCTGCATTATAATCATCTCCATGTCTTTGTTTATCTGGAGATATAAGTGTTGTCGCTCTGCACCGCCTCTATTCAGCAGCAAAACTCTTCCGTCTGTCGCTTTTGCCAACTCGCACAAGAGAAGCAGATATTTCGGCTTGACGATTGCGTCGGCAATCTTAACCACGCCTTTTCGCTCAGAAAAACTGTATCCGCCACATATTGGACATACTCCTGTAATCTCATGATCATTTCCGAGTCTATCAGTGTATGTACCCCTGACCCTTCCAATACCTCCACACTCTTCGCAAACGGTCAAAAAGTCTCCCCAAGCGTCGTATTTTTTGCTCTTTAATTTTTCTTGTAATTGCTCTATGTCCACCAAGCAATTGCAAGTCTTAGAGGGAAAACAATGATCAACATCAATTTGCTTAATTAGCGGCGAGTAGCCGCTGTTGTTTCCTTGCGACTTAACTCGTATCAAAGAATATCCGTCCGTTGCGACAATCCATTCGCCGTAGACAAACGGCTTCTTGAAATATTCGCGATATTCAAATGCTTCGCCTGCGAGCTTCTCCAACACGCTCTTAATCTCTTTTCTCATAAATTCATCATATTATTTCGTTCTCAATACAAAATTCCGCCATCTTGATTGCCGCCTCTGTAAAGCTGGTATCTTGTGGCTTGCGACCGTTGATTCCCTCCTTGTCGAAGTCGAACACCCATCGTCCATACTGCACAGATATGGTCAAATGTCCAGATATGTTCGGATAGCCTCCGTCGCTGTCCAAGCATTCTTCATATTCTTCGTTCGGATTGTCAACCCGAACCCATTTTATCTGCAGCACTCTGTCCACACACAAAGGCAGACGATCCAAAAGGTTCTGCAACGTCCATTCCTTGCCAAGATTAATGCCAAGACTTACCAGCTTCTTAATTTGCTTTGTCGTAAAATCGTTATTGCCTTGAATCAATTCGAGGAAGTCAGAGGCAAGGTAGAACAGAAGTCTTTCTCGGCTTCTGTTCGCCAAGTTGTTGACTACGTATCTTGCAAAGTCCTCTTTGTCCATCCGTGACAGGTCGTTGAACGCCTTAAAAATATCCATTCCAGTTTCATTTGTCATATTTTCATCCTCCTTAATACTCTTTAAAGAATTGAACCAAATCGGGGCAATTAGCCGCGATGTAAGACAATAAAATTTTGCGATTAAACTCTGATAAATTTTCAAATACATATTTGGCAAAAACCATTTTTTCTGTTGATGTCAGACTGCCAAACGCATCCTCTATATTTATCTCAACTTTTGCCAATATCATAGATTCATTCTCCTTATCTCGTTAATTTTATTAACAACTTCGCCGACTGAATTGTCGGTTGAAAACTTGTGGATAAGCGTGCAGCCATTTGCAATGTACAACGATCCGTCAATAAGTCTGACGGACAGGCTTGCGCACACTTCCTCATTTCGCTTCTGCGCCCTCCGCCTCTGCTGGCGAAGAAGCCACATCCTGTATTGCTTTATCATTTTAATAGTAATTTTACTGCGGAGAGTGCTTTTATAAGTGATTCTAAACGTTGTTTATCTATGTAGAATAGACTTCTTGCTATTTTCCCGTCTTCATACGCAGAAATCAAAACATACTCTTCATTTACCTCTATATTTATAAAAGCATGTTTATGTTTATCATCAATAATATCTAAGCTATACATTACTCTATTGTTTTTATAAAAAGACCTTGTTGTAAAGTTCGGCAAATTGCTTACCAAATTGTGCGGCACGCTCGGATGTATTGAAGCAGAGGCGAGAATTGATATACGCAGCCACATTCGTAAGCGTGTAATGCGTAGACGTGTATTGCGCATCCACGTACACGAACCCCGCAGCATCCTCGTCATATTTGAACCGAGGAAACCACTTGCTCTGTTCACAATCCGAGAAATCGGATACAAAGCCATCTTCTTTGTTCCACGCTTCAGCAAGAGTAAATAGTTTATTTAATGCAATCAAAGCTTCAATGTGCTTGGGGTTGATGTCACTTATAAGCTTGGTGACATCATCGAATTTATTGAGGAATCCAAGAGCTTTTAACCCAAGCATTTCTCTTGCGCTCTCAAAGTCCGTAATGACTTCGTTTATGTCACCGCATTCAACTTCTTCAAGAATGAAATCAAACGGTGACAAATGACTGTCAACGTCCCGACTTTCATTGTTGTAGCTGAGGTATCTCATCAACACTCTTCCAGCTTCTTTACGTGAATTGTGGATGGCTCGCATAACAGTCTGCTCGCTTCCATCCGCGTTTTTTATAATGTACTTCTTCATTTTTTATTGATTTAAAAATTCTAAAAGTTCTTCCGCTTGGCTGAGGGCGAAGTCAGAGTCGGAGCCTTCGTCGTATTCCTTGACAGTCACCCAGCCGTACCATTTTCTAACCTGCACCACATAGGTGGTGATGCTTGACTGCACGATTGGCAGTCGGTCGCTGTGCGTGAAGCACGCATAGATTCTTGGTCTTATTCTGTATCTCATTTCTCGCCTCCTTTCGGTTCTTTGCGCTCTTCAACGACTGCGGATATAACTGCATTTATCGCGTCGCGCTCCTCTGCTGTAATGTGCCTGTGTGCATAGAGGCAAGCAGCCATATATATGTTGAGACCGAGATCTTTATTTTCGGTCATCAGAGTATGGATGAGAAGCCCTATTTCGTGTGTTGTCCCCTTAGAAAAACCCCACACGTCGCTCTCTTTCTTGTCTGCTAAAATTACCACTGCTGTACGATTCTTCTTATCTTTATTAAACCAATATTCACTACAGTTGACGATTTTTTCTGCTTCTTTCATTGTCTTTTAAATTTTTTATTAGAGTTAAATAAACTTTATTCCTCGCCTCCTTTCTTCAGTTCAGCGATTAGAGCGTCAGCGATCATGACTGCATCTTTTACACCGCGATCGAGACCCTTGCCGTGATATTCAAGAAGAATCGTGTGCGGTAATATATACTTTGCTATCTCATACCTGCGCTGCTCCCAGTCTGGGGTGCGCAATGTCTTGGCGATGCTCACCACCGCCTCTGCCTGTCTTTGTTCTAAAACATTCATTGCCTTTTAGTTTTGTTAGATTATGTCAAAAATGTCCAGTTGTCTTGGTTCTGTCACTCGTCCGGAGGGGAAGAACAATTGCTCGAAGATATGTTCCATACAGGCGACCACGATTGAGTTGCCTGCGAGCTTGTATTGCTGGGACTCCGAGATGTACATCGGCTTCCCGTTCTTCCTGTGACCCTTGACGTAGTTTTTGATTTTGTCGTAGTCCTCGTCGTCGACATCCATCAGACGGAAACACTCGCGCGGAATAAGTCTGCGGATGCGATATGGGAACGTGTCGCCATAGACGTTGTTAGGTCTGGCGGACGTGAGGGTTGACCCCACGGATTCGGCGAACTCGGTCTGTAGTTCTGCTACACCGCTTTTCGCTTTGTCCTGCCTATAAGGTCGCAGATTGTTGTCCTTGTCCACCGACACACCGCAAGGCTGACGGCGAACCTCCTCCGCTACTCGGCGAACCTCCTCCGCCTTCGGTTCCCACACACAGGTAACCGCTTTTGATTCCGTTGCCCTCAGAGTCGGGGACTCTGAGGTTAGCGACCTTGCTCCCTTGAATTCCATCTTGTGGCTCAGAGGATGGACGGAAGCCTTCGGCTCCAAGACTGCGTTTTCCTCGCCCGTGAGGAGAGTGCCGATGATGTCGCCCTTGTTGCCCTGCACTCTCCCTCGGCGAGTACGGGATGACGGCTGGGAGATGTTGACCGCACCGTACTCCTCCACCTCCGCAAAGCCTTCCCTTGTGTTGGCTTTGATGCGCAAAGGTTCAAACAGCATATTGTCCTTCTGCACGCTTGTTATAGTGTTGGACACTCCGTCTGTTCTTGGTTCCATCTGTTGCATATATTTTCTCTGTTGTATCAGTTTATGGGATTCCCAGCCCTTTCTCACCTTCTTCCCGTATTCGGTTCGTTTTGGAGTCAGGACGTTAGGTTCGTTTCTCTGTTCTACGACCAAATTTAAACGCGTTGACCTTGTCAGAGCGTTTGATGTTCCATCCATTTTCGTTTCAAATTTTACACCATACTCGCCTTGTTCTCCTTTGGGTCGCCCTCTGCTCGCCACCACGAACGGCTCGGCGATAGAGACGGTCTCTCCGTGGTTGTTCATCACAGTAGGAGAGACCCCCCCCACGTTATAAACCTTGCCGCAAGCGTGGTTGCTCGGATACTTGTTCATCTCAACAATCGGCTTTGGCTCCAACACATATTGAGCAGTGTTGCCCCTTGTTCCCGTGCTGCAATGGATGGTGTTCGCCACCTCCTTCGTGTGGTAGTTCTCAATCTTACCTTTCTTGTCGCGTGAGTAACTCACAATCTTAGGATCTTCTTTCATCTCGATTATTTTTGGAATAAGCCCCCCACCAGTGGGGGTGGTGATAGCAGGAGAGATGCCCTCCGTCTTATACGTTCTATATGCCCGATGTTGACCGCTCTCCACGGTCATCACTCTGTCCGTCTTCTTCATTGCTCAAATCTTCACTAACGAAATACATACAATTGGCATTCACCCTCGCCTTGATGGTTCCGGCTATGTCGTTGACGCATTGGTTGTATGTGTCTATCCATAGCCCCCCCCCTGTCAATTTTCGGGAGCATCCGCTGAAGCCGCTTTCCGCCTGTCGCTTGTTTCTTCATTTCTCATTCTGTTTTGGTCGTAATCTTCCACGATGACCACCCCCCCCTATATCCGTGGTTGCGGATGCATCGTGCCACTCCGTTGCAGGATATGATGTCCTCGCTTCTATATCCCGTCTTCTCGATCATTATGACCTTGTCTGTTTCCATTCTCTTCATCTGCTATTGTCACTATGCTTCCGTGGTTCAGCATCACCGTCGGAGAGATTCCGTCAGTACCGATGACGATACCGCTTATCTGACTCTTCGGATATAGCCTTCCGACACGGTTTATTGTTCTTGGATGTAATTGTCGTCGTTCCTCATCCCGCCCGACAGGATTGTCTTCGCTATACCCCCCCCTCGGTGTACTCAAACTTGTGGTTGGTGGTGGTTTCGGCGTTCCATTTCAGCCGCCCCAGAATCACGTCAGTTTTAAGGTAATATCTATCCTCGACACTCTCACCGTCGTGGTATGTAACAAGTACGTCACGGAGCCGCCGCTCCAACGGGAACGGCTGAGGAAAATCATACTTGATGCCGCTCGGGAACAACTGTGGGAACTTGGCGGACGCATCCTTGCGGATGCTTAATGCGAACACCCTCACACGGTTCTGCGGAACACCGAAATCTTTAGCGTTTATCTTCTTCCAGTATGTCTTGTAGCCTTGTTCGTCAAGGTAGTCTATCCATCGCTGGAAGTCGGGCATAAACTTCTTGGAAGCCAACGCCGCCACGTTCTCGAGTAAAAGGAATGACGGACGCTTCGTCTCTATCGCCCTCCTACACTCCCATAGCAATGATGAGCGCGAACCACTGCCTTCCCGCAAGCCTCGCTGAAGTCCGGCATTGCTGATGTCCTGACAAGGGAAGCTGTAGGTGAACAAGTCGAAGTCAGATACTCGCTCCCAATCGACCTTGCTTATGTCACCGTGGTTGCATTCGGCATACTCCGGAAACACGGCATTGTGGGCGGCTATTGCGTCATCGTCAATTTCGCTCCATCCGACAAGTTGGAAATCCGCACCGCCAGCGTGGCGCCGTGCGACTCGGCGCAGAGCCATCATCTGCGAGCCGTATCCAGCGAAAGCCTCAAACACTCTGATTCTCATATCAATCCGTTATTTGTGCTTCCGAAACCGCCTTTTCCGCGCTCGGTCGCTTGGTTGAACAACTCTTCCTCATCCACAACCTCGACACCCTCATAGCTCACGGGAGTAAGCACGAATTGCGCCACCTTCATTCCTGGATGAATTACTTCTATGCTTCTGCCGACATTGATGAGATGTATGTATATCTCGCCTTGATAGTCCTCGTCGACAACGCACGCTCCGACAACGAGCGTTCCTTTGGGGGTGTTTGCCTTCGGCGTCAGACCGACACGCCGCATAGCGTCTGTGGATGTCGCCACGCTGGAGCGGTTCATCGCAATCAGCGCGTAGCCGTGCGGCACTTCCGCCCTTATACCGCTCGGCACGAGGATGTCAGTCCCCGATGTCAGCCGAGCCGTGAAGCCTTTCGGCACGTAGAAGTCCAGCCCTGCCGAGCATTCAGTCCCTCTTGTGGGAGTCTTCACCTCCCTTATCTTACTTATCTTCATCTGTTGTTTCGTCAATCTTATAATTATTACATTTAAATGACAGCGTAGGCATCGGTATGTAGCCTGCGATACTGAACGCCTCCTGCATATTCTCAAGCACCGATGCTGTCAACCTGTAAAGTTTTACATCTAATAACTCACACCGATGTGGTTGCACCCGAATCTCTCTATATTGAGTGTCTTCGTAACCTAAATTGTCGTACAGGCTCATAAAATCTGTTTCATAACTGGGAATGAAGTGCTTGCATGTGTAGCACAATGGTATGTTCTGCGGATTCTTCAAGCATAATTCTTCATGATTCGCACACGTTCCGCTCCTCATATATAACTTCTTGCAGTAGTCGCACCTGTAGGCTGTCACTTCTTTCATCTGTTTCTGACGATTTTAATTGTTTGAAAATCTATTCTGACTGGCACTTTGTTTTTGTCGCGCTCTCGCAATATAGGGAGCATTGCGAGTGCTTTTCGTCGTGAAGTCATCATACCTTCATTCGTGCTGTCAAGCCTCAATCCGACTGGGATATTATTTTTCTGTTTGCTCATTTGTTCGTAAAATTAAAAATTTGCTTGTTTTTCTTGCGTCTGTTGCATTTTTTCTCTCGTCAGATATAATTTTATTATCTCGGATATAAAACTGCGTTAAACGCGCTTATTTTGAATTTCTCTCCGAATCTCTTCGTCCGTGTGGTTTCCGTCGAACAGATCCTTAATCTGCAAGTACTCCTGCGCCGATATGCCGTATCGTCTGAGCAATGCCCGAAAATCATCAACCTCGGCATCGTGTGCGGCACGCTCTGCATCTCTTTGCTGATGTTGCTCGCGCCGTTCAGCACGTAACGTTGTCGGTCGGAATATCTGCATCTTCTTGTTGTCGTAATTGCCATCGATGATTTTTTGGAAGTTGGTCGGCAACACACACCAATCGATCGTAGCAATCCAGCCTCGCTGGTTCTTGCCGTTAAGGAAGTCGCTTGCTACCGCTTTACGGATCATCTCGAAGAAGACTTCCTCGCCATATTCTCGGCAACGAGCAGAGATATGCTTGCGACGTGTTGATTTGATGCCACGGATTTTGGGAATCACCGATTGCCGTTCTGCAAGTGCAGTGTTCCACGCATCCAAAATTCTTAAAAAATCAATTTTGGGTTCTTGCGAGTCAATCTTCGCATTTTGCGAAGTTGACCCAAAAGAGTTTATCTCTTTTGTATTTATATTCTCATTTACATTCTCATTCTCATTTACATTCTCATTCTCATTTACATTAGGTTGTTTTTGGTTGTTTTTTGGTTGTTTTTTGGTTGTTTCTCGGTTGTTTCTCGGTTGTTTTCGGGCGTTTTGATTACCTATCGGCGCGCCCCCTTTGCACCCATTTTCAAAGCGTTTGTTGTTTGCCTCAAGCTGTGGACGGATAAGCGTCCACAAGACTTTTTCAATGCCTTCAAAATGAGGTTCAACAAGGTCTAATCCGTAATCGATAATCGCTTCATACATACGTAGCCGAACGTCTTTATCCAAGGCGCGAAAAGCGTCACGAAACGACCGATAAAAAACAAATGACTCTCGTTCCATACTCTATGCTTTTTTATCGTTCCGCTCAGCGTCGATTGATGGTTTTGCCACAGCGAGAAGCACTCGGATTTCCTGTGGTAAGTCCCACTCTGGTTCAGATCCGAAAAACGCATAATTGGCAATTGCGCAGATAGCATCTAATTGATATTCTTCATCGATACATTCTACAGCGTCATACCATTCTTTGCGAAAAGTAAATTCATTCATAATTCTTCATTTTTTCGAGTTTGTTTATCTCTTTAGTTAGTAATCGCACGGCGTTAGCAAGTCGTGGCTTGGCGGCAATCAGCTCTGTCGGTGTGGATCTGATGACAATGCGTGCGCACCGAATAATCGTATCTCTCATATCATTAGGAATTTGTTGCATAACTAATATGGTTTTTTGGATATGTCAATTTCTTTCCCCGATGATGCGATATACACAGGCTTGCCAGTGTGTTCTCTAACTTGTTTCACAAACATCGCAGCATCTGAGTTCGTGGCTGACAGATGCACAAGTACAATGCTGCCGCATTCCGACAAGTCTTGTCGGTCAAGGGTACGAAGAGTTTCCGATAATTCCATGTGAGAGTTCATAAGCCTTGGGCGCATAGCTTCTTGCATAAGCCCGCTCACAATGTTTTCTTGCAATATCTCGTCCGAATAATTCGCCTCGATTAATATCGTATTCAAGCCGTCAACAACATACGGAAATGCAATTGTATCGGTAACAAAAAGCATTTTGCCTATCTCTGCGTGTCCGATGATGAATGCAAAGCATGGCACGTCGTGTTTGACATCTAACGGAATCACTCTGAATCCACCAACGGCATAGCCATGCCGCGCTCGAATCTCCCGAGTGAAAGGTTTTCCGTAAAGTCCCTTTGCACGGAGAGTGTCGGCAGATGCAAAAACTGTCACCCCAGAAGTCGCCAAAGAAGTCGCGTGTCCCGCGTGATCATTGTGACTATGCGTGATGAACGCTCCCACAACATTGCTTAATCGCCAACCAAGCGCGCGCTTGATTCTTGACAGACGTATTCCGCACTCAATTATCAATGACTCATTCCTTGTTTCAAGGACATAGCAATTGCCGTTTGACGAGCTTCCGAGGATTTTCAGTTTCATATACAAAAATGATTAAATGATGATATTCTGCTTTGTCGGTAATTAATACGGCGCTTCTTCTGGTGTTGGTTCTTGTGCCTGAGAAGCATCAGTGCTTGATGATGTTTCGGAAACATCATCAAATTCAACTGCTGTAGTGTCTATTATCTGCACGTCGCTATGCTGTGCGGCATCACGTTGTATAGATGCTTTATCGCTATCGGCATCGTCTTCCTTGCCGTCGTACAGCCACGCATCATCAGATGAGTTGATTATCGCCTTGCACGCACGTCCAATGACAGTTTTTTTCGCCATCTCTTCGGCAAAGTTCTTGTGTGCTGGACTGTTGCCTTTTGTAGCGCCTTGTCCCCACGCTGCTCGTATCTGCTGCATAGACATAATGGTGACTTGCGTCGTTCCATCTGCAAGTGTCACAAGTGCGTATGCTCCCTTTATTTTGGAGTTGTCAATGTTCTCGAGTTTCTGCGAGTGTTTGACGATTGCCACTTTCGCAGTCTTTGGATCAATCTCATACAGAAAATCGTCTCCATCGTAAATGACATTAGCAACAGGTTCGGACACCATTCCGCCCGCACGTTTAGCAAGTGCGATTGTGCCGAAATAACTGCGTTGGAATATCAGTTTGTTCCCATACATGATGAAATATCCTTGTTTCTTCGACACGCTCAATCCTTGCAAGACCATATCAAGAAGGCTGTTTGCAATGGATTCTTTCGTGCATATCTGCAACGCCTTGTGATGCTCCTTATCTTCAACTTCTTGAAGCGCAAGCCACGCACTCTTCATGTGGTTCTCGACAGAGTAGTTTTTCGGTAGAATCATGCTGCCGTCTTTTTGAAATTGCTCGATTCGCGACAATACTTGTTCGCTGATGTTCTCAAACTTTTGGATGCTGGTTTTCTCGTCTTTCTTTTCCATTTCTGTTTAGTTTAATTAGTTTTCGTTGTTTTGATAAATAAAAATGAATGCGCCACTCTGCGGTTGATTCTTTTTCCGTTTCCGTGGCAAGGGCGGATATGGTTTATTTATACTTTTCATCTCTTTCAATTTTAAGTGTGGAACATCGAGAGTCCACGATTAGGTTGATAATCTGTGATTGAGTAGGCAAAATGTTGGTAACGCTTTCTCGGTTGTCAATCACAATCGGAGCGGAACATTTTTTCTCTCTGCAAATGGTGTTGATGATGTCTATTCCAGCATTGACCTTCATTGCGTTATTCAAATCCGAGAAAGGTACACCATTCACCATCGCTTCACAGGTTTCTACTTCTCCGCCATTGACTTGTTTTTCGAACATTTTGAATCTGACGATTTCGAACATTCCGTTTATGCGTTCTTCAATATGTTCGATTTGCGCCTTGCGGAATTGCTGAATTGTATATTCTGTTTTTTCAAGCTCGGCGAGAGCGTTTTGTTGGGTGCGGTATTCGTCCTCGAGTTCGGCGATACGCTTCAGCGTTCTGCCAATGATGTCACGGACTTGCATCTGCGTTTTAAGTTCGGCAATTTTGCTGAGTAATTCTTGCTTGCGCTTATACACTGCATCGGTATCTACAATGCCAGCCTCTGCCTCTTTTGTGCGGATTCTATCGCTTAATGCTTGCAGATCTTCGCGCATTGCCTTGATGTCCGCTTGTTCGGCAACAATACGTTGATAATCTGGTTCTATCGGTTCAACTCGAAATATGTCAGAGTTCTCTATCTCGGCAATATCTGCGTCGTAGGCAAATACCTTGTCGTTCGCACTCTTCAGTTCGGATTCTTTGGCGATGATTGCGGCTTTGTTTTCGAGCCCTTTGTGTTTGTTATTCTCGAGTTTATCGGCGTGATCCGAGTTGAACGCATTACGCATCTGCTCTATACGAGCATCAATATCGTCAGCTTTAAGTTTCTGTCCGCAAGTTGGGCAAACAAACATATCACGGTCGGGCGCCACAAACTGCTCGTTCTTCAGTGCATACCACTCATTGAGTAATTCAGCGTGACGTGTCTTCAGCGTCTGTAAATCGTGTTCAAGGCGCGGAATCGTTATCGACATCAATTGACGCTCGTTGCGGAGCGTTTTCACTTGCGCCTGTACAGCCTCGTAGGCGCGCTTTTTGTCGTAATATTCGCGGTGTGTATTGTTTATAATCTCGTTCTCGGCATCAGCTTTAGCACTCGCCTTCTGGATGTAGTCTTGCTTCATTTTCGAAACATCGATTAAGCGCATCTCGTTTGCTTTGTTTATATCAGCAATCTCAGTATCAATCGCGCTTACTTCACTTTGTAGCTTGTCGATTTCTTGCTCTATAGCATCCCAATCGCGCGCCTCGGGCATTGACCGATTACACTCATCGATTCGCGCTGGAATGCTCTCAACACTGTCTTTGACTCTGCGTTTTTTGGCAACGATTTCACGCTTGTATTCATCAAGCGTTTTGCCTGTCAGGTTGCGAAGTAATGCGGCGAAATCTTCATTCTCACCAACAATGTCTTCTTCGTCGATATTGCCAGCGAGGTCAAACAGCATTGCTCGCTGTACGTCTTTTTTCTGCGCGGTGAAATACCACGGATTAGTGATTAACTTGAATAGTTGCTCGTCGCAGATACCGCTGATTTTAGCATTGTATTCGGTCACAGATGTAGGCACGTCGTTCCAATAGCATTCCAATAGGTTTCCCGAATATGTTTCCTCTGCGCTGCCACGCTTCTTTGTCCATTTCTCTACAAGACATTTGCGGAGCGTGATTTCTTCTCCGTTGATGCGTAAAACGCCTGTGACTTCGTGCGGAATGCGTGGAATCACATTGCCTTGCTCGTCGTAGGTCTTAATGCCGAAATCTTTGCGATCGTCGCTTGATTTCCCAAATAGTAACCATCTGAACGCGTCAAACACCGTCGTTTTTCCGCTGGCATTCGCGCCGCGAATGTCTGTCTTTCTACCGAAATCAATTTCAAGGGAGCGAATACCTTTGAAGTTAGTGAGTGATAATTTGGTTAGGATTATTTCTTTCATTTAAAAAAGATTTTGAAATTAGTTATCTGTGAGTTAAGCAATACGTGTTCGCCTCCGCCCTTAGTTCTTCGTTCGTGCGTTGGCGGTTGCGGAACATCCATTCATCGATTTCGCTGCGCTTAAAGACCAGTTTTCCACCGCGTGGCTTGTATACAGGTATTTCTCTGTGGCAGACAAGCGTTAGCAATGATGAACGTCGGTAGCCTGTGTATGCGACGACATCTTCAAGCGTCATTAGTTCCTTTTTTGAGTTGGCGCAAATCAGCGCCTCGAGCGATTCAATTTTCTTCGTCAGAATCGCGATGCTGTTCGTTATGTCCATAGTCTCTTTCTGTTATGTAGTAAAAAGGGTAGGCAAGTCCAGCGATGCCCATAATAACGGCGATTATAGAGCCGTTGAATGCTGCTGCAATAAGTAGTGCTATGCCTATTATTGTCATCACGACCGTCATCAGAGTCGTAGCGGCTGAAAAGAAATCATCGTTCATTGTTCTTCGTTTTTAGTCGGGAATAATTCGCTTGCTGGGATTCCAACCGTATCTTCAATGACTTTCTGTGTCAGTTTGTCGGGAGCGGATCTCTCCGTAAGCCACCCTCGAACGGTCATTTCACTCTTCTTTGTGGCTTTGGCAAGCTGCTCAACCAGTTCTCGTCTTGGCGAGCGAGGACTAAGCCCTAAATAAAATTTCTTTAATGTCATTCTCATTTTTTGCTATATTTATGTATTTATGTTTTTCTTGACTTGTCGTGGTTGCTCTTTGAGTTCAAGAGCAACCACCCTTGCCAGCTTATCTTACTTCGCCATCATTGCATATAAGGACATCTCCACAGATGTAATCGCTTTTGTAGATTGCCTCATATTCTTTGGCTATCTTCGTCGCTTCGTGATTGTAAGTGCAACAAAACTTTCCTTCCTCGTTTGCTACCATAATTTCATTGTCTGTAAGGCGCAATACTTCAATATATCCTCCGACGATTTTCTGGAGTTCTTCAAGTTGAAAGTCTGTTCCGTTCTGTGGAGTGACTTCCACGATTGTTCCGTCTGTTTTTATAATTTTTGCCATAATCGTTGTTTTTTTCATAATTTTTTGTCGTTTTGCAGTTTAATAATTACATTTGCGCCGTGCTTATGTTGTTTGCACATTGCAAAGACAAGATAGGATCTTAGATTATACAAGATGCTATCTTGTTTTTATCCTATTATTAAGATTTTTTAACAAGATGGAAAACGAGATACTGAGTTATCGCATAGATAAATTACTGGAGGAAAGTAAGTTAAACGCCCCGTCGTTTGCGCGAGCAATTGGTTGCTCAACACCACAGGCGATATATGACTTGCTGAGTGGAAAAACCAAGAGCCTATCACCAAGCATGCAACATAAGATACTATCTTATATGCCCGGAGTCAATTTACAGTGGCTTCTCACAGGTGAAGGCGAGATGCTGAAGCCGACCGAGGGTGTCGCTCCAAGGGATGCAGTACCGCTCGAGGATGTGAGTCGGCAAGGTAACACGGATAATACACTTGACCGACTATTGACGATGATGGAGAGACTGATTGAGCAAGGCGATAGACAGACGAGAGTTGCCGAAATCAACGCTGAAGCGAACAAACAAAACTCTGATAATCTCGCCCGACTTATCGAACGCTGGGACGCAATGCAAGGGAACTCCCTATCACACAGGCAGGGTGTCGGATAATCCACCTTGCCCCATTTTGTCAAACAAGAAATATGCGTGTCGTCTGCGACGATTGTCCAGCATGAGAGTCGCGATGTAGAGAATTTAGATGGAAGAGAGAAAATGAGAAGAAAAAAAACAACGAACAAACTGGATAGATTTGATTTGAAAGATTCATCGGGGATTGACAAAGATGTTCCGTTTTGGGCAACGCTTTTGCCGCTACTCTTTCTTGTCGAATCTATTTTATCAATGTTCGATGAAAATTATTAACCCAATATATAATTTTATGGTAGGAATATCAGTTTTAGCAGGCATAATCGCCCTTGTTTTTGCCATCGTTTTTTATGTGAAATTTTTCCAGATGGCAGCCGACATAAACCGAATGTCGCGGCTCATGGAGGAGTTGACGAAGAAAAATAAAGTATCACTTAAAGAAGAAACAAGCGCAGAGCAGTTGCAAGAATCTGCTTCGGCTTCGTCTGTAAATACAGATGCCACGAAAATAACGGAATCAATATCGGAGAATGATGATGTGTTTTCTAAAATTGGATGGCCGACGGCTTAATTATTCTTTTTTTTGTTGAAATAACCAGTAAATAATCTATGTATATACATATTATCCAAACATTGGCTAAGTTTGCGAAACATCGCAATATCGACTTGAACGAACTGCGCCAACTCCGTCTGCAAACCCAGTTTGCTATCGATCGAAAAGAAATTATCGGGCAGTCAGCAAAGGACGAATATGCCGTTCTTGCTGCTCTTGATGATGTGTATTATAATGACACCACCGCCAATGAGTAGACGGAGAGTGTATCAGCAAGCGACACTTGATGTGCAACGCAGATTTTTCGATACCGTCACCGAGCTTGTCGCAAGTGGAGTGATTATCGGCGGAGTTGCTGGGTATTGCAATACAGCGAAAATCGAGAATAGCCATTATTACGCGCAACGAAAAGATCCACAGCGAGGATTTTTTGAGATTGCATGGGTCTTTCCGTTGATCACTATCTACGGGGTGTCGCCAGTGTGGATGTTGCTCGGCAAAGGGAAAAAGTACAAAACGATTAGAAACACAACTAACTATGAAGAAAAGACTTCTTGTGATAGTGCTGTTGGCACGCCCTCTATATGAATAAAAACAAAGAAAAACACACCAAAAAATAAGTGGATGAACAATGATTTTGCGGCGAAAAAGTTTGCTATTTTGTAAACTTTTCTGTATCTTTGCAGTGTTGAAAACAAACGATAACGATGGCAGCATTCCAACTCATATTATTAGACGAGGCGAAAAAATTCCTCGACAACATTCCTCAAAATGCGCATAAGAAAGTGCTATACAATATGTGGAGAGTGTCTGGTGGAGAGAAAAACATTGAGCTATTTAAGAAATTGGAGAAATCTGAAATTTGGGAATTTCGCACATTATACAACGGAATAGCATATCGACTTTTCGCTTTCTGGGATACCGAGGAAAAGACATTGGTGGTCGCCACTCACGGAATCATCAAGAAAACGCAAAAGACTCCAAGCAAAGAGATAGCGAAAGCAGAAGCAATAAGAAAAGAATATTTCAAAAATAAATAATTATGGAACAGAGAGGAAATCTGAAGCTCTACACGCTCGAAGAAGTTACTGATGAAATCATCGGCAAAAAAGGAACTGCCGAACGAGACGAATTTGACAGGGACGTAGAGGAAGCATTGAAAGCCTACCAACTCGGGGAAACCATAAAAGAGGTACGCAAAGAACAAGACCTCACACAGGAGGCTTTGGGTGAAAGAATAGGGGTCAAAAAGGCGCAAATAAGCAAAATCGAAAATGGGCAAACGATGACTTTGCGCACAATGAGCCGTGTGTTCCGCGCCCTCGGCATCACGTCTGGAGAACTGCTTCTCAGCAACGGGCAGAAACTTCAACTTTGGTAACCGCTACTTCTTCAGTGCGTCGGAAATCTTAGCCACTGCCGCTTGCTTGTTCTTGTCAAGGACTTTCGCATAAATCTGCGTTGTGCGAATGTTTGTATGTCCGAGCAGTTTGCTGACGGTGTAGATGTCAGTGCCGATGTCGAGCATTATAACTGCGAACGTGTGCCGTGCGCAATGGAATGTGATGTGCTTATCAATGCCTGTGATTGGCATTATCCGTTTTCTGAGCGCGTTGTTGGCGTGCATGGATGATGTCAGCGCGAAAACCATCTCTGATGTTTTTGGTTGACGATTAATGATTTCAACAGCTTGTTCGTTGATGTCAAGATATTCTTGCTGCCGAGTTTTCTGTTGCTCGAATGTAATCCGCGTAAAGCCGAATTGCGTTGAGATGTTCGACCACTTCAGATTGCGAATATCGACCCATCGTAATCCTGTAAGGCACGAAAAAACAAAAGCATCCTTAATAGATTCATAATGTGGATGACACGGACTTGCAATCAACAAGCGCAATTCGTCAATCGTTAGAAACGCACGTTCCTTTGGGTTGACTTTCGGTAACTCTCGGATGGTTGGAATATCATCTTTAGAAATGATGTGGTCGCGTGCTGCTGTATTAAGACTCGTCGTAAAAATAGAAATAAGATGATACACCGTACTTGGATTAAGTGGACGACCTGTGCGCAAAGAAGTCGTAGATAACAGGTGTTTTACAAATCCGTTCGTCCAAGCAGCCGAAGTAATGTCGTCAAAAGTGAGCGATTCTGCCCTCTTGTCGTAAAGCTTGATTTGATGCAAACACGTCATCCAGTTTCTTTTCGTGCTGATAGTGCGTGATGGACTGCTGATAAGTGCGCGGAAATATTCGCAAAACAATACTGTCGGACGCTCGCCATCAAGACCGAACCGATCGTTCCGCGCGTCAAGAATCCGCTTCGCGCATATTTCTTCAGCAAGCCGCATTGTTTCTCGGTTTCGTTGTTTGTCAGCCCTCGTTCGTTCTGGTTCCAGGAAAAGCCCAAGCGTTTCGTTATGCCGCAAGCCGTTGCTTATCACATCAAGATATAGCCGTATGCGACCGCTCGGCAACTCTCGTTGGCGTAAAGTAATTGATGTTTTCTTCTTCATTTTGCGTCGTGTGTTTATAGATTTTCCGTGCAACAAAAATACAACAAAAAAACCAAAAGGAATCAAATAAAAACAAACAATCTGCAAATTTGTACGCTCTGTATATCGTTAGTTTTGTTGGTTTTGTGTGTTTCAGTCTGTTTTGGTTTGATATGCGAAATCTTTGCATTACTTTTGTATACAACTAAATCAAACGATATGGCAACACCAGTTTTAGGCATAGTAGTGCCTTGCTACAACGAACAGGAAATGCTGGAAACCACAATCCGGCAACTATCGGCTGTCATCTCAGGACTTGTCGACAAGAACAAGGTTGCAGATTCAAGCTGCATGATTTTAGTCGACGACGGAAGCCGCGACGCCACATGGGACATCATTTCAAAACACGCCGCAGAAACAAGCGTTGTTTGCGGGGTGAAACTCGCCGGCAACGTAGGCCATCAAAATGCCTTGATTGCCGGTCTGACCACCGCCGTTGAGTTTTGCGATGTGACAATTTCAATTGACGCCGACCTTCAGGACGACATCAACGTCATCGAGCAGATGGTAGACAAATATCTTTCAGGCACCGACATAGTATACGGAGTGCGCGACTCGCGTGCAACCGACACCTTCTTCAAGAAGAACTCCGCCCTGATGTTCTACAAGCTGATGAACGCACTTGGGACAAAGACCATCTACAACCACGCCGACTACCGTCTGATGAGCCGTCGGGCAGCAGAGAAACTGCTTGAGTTTCCAGAGCGCAACCTCTTCATCCGCGGCATCGTGCCTCTCATCGGTTTCACCACCGACACCGTGACCTACGACAGGAAGGCGCGTATGGCTGGAGAATCGAAATATCCGTTGAAGAAGATGTTGAGTTTTGCCGTCAACGGCATCACGTCGTTCTCCATCCGCCCCATCCGGCTGATTTTCTCCGTTGGCATAATAATGCTTCTCGCCACCATCGCAGTGTCGCTCTACACGCTTCTGGCATACACAGCCGGACACACCATCAAAGGCTGGACATCGCTGATGTTGTCGCTTTGGTTCATCGGCTCGCTTATACTCATCTCGCTTGGCATTATCGGTGAATATATCGGCAAGATTTACGTTGAAGTGAAGAAGCGCCCCCGCTTCTTCATTGAGAAAAGCATCATAAACCGCACTGAAAAAATTTCGAAATAACTATGGAATACGGATTTGTCAAAGTTGCCTCCGCCGTTCCCACAGTGAAGGTGGCAGACTGCAGGCACAATGCCGGGCAGATGGCAGAAATGATTGCCGACGCCGCAAATCAGAATGTGGAAATCATCATATTCCCAGAGTTGAGCATCACCGGATATACATGCGGCGACTTGTTCGCACAAAGCGTCCTGCTCGAAGAGGCAGAGAAATCGCTTGAATGGCTGGTTGCGGAAACACAGTCGCTTCCTGTGATTTCGATCGTTGGAATCCCGCACCCACACAACGGCTCTCTCATAAACGCCGCCGTGGTGTTCCAATCAGGCAAAATTCTTGGAGTCGTCCCTAAGACATTCCTTCCCAACTATAAGGAATTTTACGAAAAACGCTGGTTTGCATCAGCCTTGCAAACCCCAGAATGCGTGACTTCAATCTGCGGACAACGCGTGCCAATGCAGCGCGACATGCTGTTTGCCACCGGCAACACAACATTTGGCGTAGAAATCTGCGAGGACCTTTGGTCAACGATTCCCCCAAGTTCATTCTTATCGCTCGAAGGCGCTGAAATCGTGTTCAACATGTCGGCCGACAACGACTGCGTCGGCAAGCATTCCTATCTGAGGGATCTTGTAAAGCAACAGTCGGCAAGATGCATCGCCGGATACGTATTCTCTTCCTGCGGATTCGGCGAGTCAACGACCGACGTTGTTTTCGCCGGCACTTCAATAATCTGCGACAACGGCTCAATAATCGCCGAAGGAGAGCGCTTCGCCATGGACAGACGGATGACCGTAGGCGAAATCGACGTCGAGAGTATCCGAAACGACCGCCGCGTCAACACCACGTTTGCCGAGAGCCGCGGGCTGCACTCTCGGCAAGCCGTCACGATAAACGCTTTGCCGCAGACTCCGTCAGCACTCAATCTGACAAGAACCGTCAACCCTCTCCCGTTTGTGCCGTCAGGCTCCAAACTCGATTCTTGCTGCGAAGAGATTTTCGCCATCCAATCCACCGGATTGGCACAACGGTTTGCCCACACGCATGCGGAAACAGCCGTAATAGGCATCTCCGGAGGTCTTGACTCCACTCTTGCGCTTCTCGTGGCAGTAAACACATTTGACAAGCTCCACAAAGACCGCAAAAACATTATCGGCGTCACAATGCCCGGATTCGGCACCACCGACAGGACTTACACCAATGCCCTGTGCCTTATGAAGTCGCTCGGCGTGACCATCCGCGAGATTTCAATCAAAGATTCCTGCATCCAGCACTTCAAGGACATCTGCCACGACATAAACGTGCACGACGTGACTTATGAGAACTCTCAGGCCCGTGAACGCACCCAACTGCTTATGGACATTGCCAACCAACGCAATGGAATGGTAATCGGAACAGGCGACCTGTCGGAGCTTGCTCTCGGATGGGCCACCTACAACGGCGACCACATGTCGATGTACGGAGTCAACGCAAGCGTGCCCAAAACGCTGGTAAAACATCTTGTTGCGTGGATTGCCAACCGCCTTGACGACGAAACGGCAAAAACCACATTGCTCGACATCGTCGACACCCCTATCAGCCCTGAACTGATTCCAGCCGACAAAAATGGCAATATAAAGCAAAAGACTGAAGACATCGTCGGTCCATACGAACTGCACGACTTCTTCCTTTACAATTTGCTCCGTCACGGATTCTCTCCGAAGAAGATTTTTGCGCTCGCGCAAATCGCCTTTGACGGAGAATTTGACAATGCCACCATCAAGAAATGGCTGACAACATTCTGCCGCCGTTTCTTCAACCAGCAATTCAAACGCTCTTGTCTGCCAGACGGCCCGAAAATCGGACTGTCGCTGTCGCCGCGTGGCGACTGGCGGATGCCAAGCGATGCCACATCACGTCTGTGGCTTGACGAATGTGAAAAACTTTAACAAAAAATGGACAAGAATATTTCTTTTATAGGCATAATTCCCGCCCGCTACGGCTCATCGCGTTTTCCTGGGAAACCACTGGCTAAGATAGGCGGAATGACAATGATAGAACGCGTGTGGCGGCAAGTGACCAAAGTGCTCGGAGACGCCGTCGTTGCAACCGACGACAGCAGGATTCTCAAAGAGGTGGAACGCTTCGGCGGACGTGTCGTAATGACAAGCGAAAGCCACCGGAGCGGCACAGACCGTTGCTTCGAAGCCTACCGCAACTGCGGCTCGACTGCCGATGTGATAATAAACATACAAGGCGACGAGCCGTTTATCCACGAGCAGCAGATTGAGGAGATAATGCAATGCTTCAACGACGATGACACTCAAATTGCCACCCTCGCACGTAAGTTTGACAAAGAGAAAGGCTTCGATGCGCTAAGCGACTGGACAAAACCGAAACTGGTCCTCGACAACCGCAACTATGCGCTCTACTTCTCACGTTCGGTCATACCATACATCCGTAACAAAGAAACAGGGGAATGGGCTGAATCGTTCCCGTTTCTTATGCATGTAGGCATGTATGCCTATCGTGCGTCAGTGCTTGAGGAAATCACCCGTCTGCCGCAGTCGTCACTTGAAATCGCAGAGTCGCTTGAACAACTGCGCTGGCTGCAGAACGGATATAAAATCAAAGTCGGACTGACCGAACACGAGACTATAGGAATCGACACGCCTGCCGACCTCGAGCGTGCAAACAAATTTCTTGAAAGCAGCAATTTGCCAAAATGATGCAACGCCCTGAAATAAAAGAACTGTCAAACATACAGATTTTCAAGCCTCAGTCTACAACACTCGACAACGGCATCGATATGAAATCAATAAGCATCGGCGACCAGCCGGTGTCGAGGCTTGACATCATTTTTGAAGGAGGCAGATGCGACGGCAGAAATCAAACCGTAAGCGAAATGCTTTCGGCAATACTCCGCGAAGGCACAACAAGTCTCAACGCGCAGGAGATTGCCGAGGCTCTCGACTACCACGGCGCATGGCTCGGATGTGACGCTTCGTCACACAATGCCACGCTGTCGCTCTATTCGCTGAACCGCAACTTTGAGAAAGTGGTGCCCATTCTTGCCGACATTGTGATGAACCCGTCGTTTCCGGAGCAAGAACTCAGCAACTTGAAATCGCTTGCCGCCAACCGCCTGCGCATCAACCGGCAGAAAGTGGCATTCCTCGCTATGGAGACGTTCGCTCGGCTGCATTTCGGTGAAGGCTCCAACCTCGGAAAGGTTGTCTCAGAAAATGACATCGAAAGCATCACGACTGAAGAGCTATCTAAATTCCACAAGCAATGGTTTGCCCCGCAAAACATGTCTGTCATCCTGTCCGGGAAAGTGGAGGGGCAAATGTTTGACGTGGTCAACAACTGCTTCGGCAAAACGCCCGTCACAGGCGCCCCACAGCAAAGCGCAACCGACAGCCCGTCAATCAAATTCAAACCCGACACCGTTGTCGTCGACAAACCCGACGCTCTGCAGTCTGCCGTAAGGATGGGCATGCCAACCGTGCTTCGCTCCGACGCCGACTACATCCCTCTACGCATTCTGGTTACAGCACTCGGCGGATATTTCGGCAGCCGGCTGATGACCAACATTCGCGAAGACAAAGGATACACCTACGGCATCTCGGCATCGCTACTGGGCTATCGCAACAATTCTTTTATTTCAATCAGCTGCCAATGCGACACTTCCCACACTTGGCAAGTGGCAAAAGAGATAAAGACCGAGATTGAGAAACTGCAGAACGACACAATTCCCGATGATGAATTACGAAGGTTGAAGTCGTTTATGATAAGCGACCTGGCACGCACCCTCGACACGCCATTCTCAATCGCCGACTATTACGCGTCGCTCCACAACAACCACATCAGCACAGACTATTTCGAGCGGCAGCTGGCTACAATCAACTCCATTTCAGCCTCCAGCCTTCTCGACATAGCGCAACGCCGGCTGTCATCGGCAGAGATGCTAACTGTTGTTGCCGGCAATGCCAAAGAATTGTAAAACCACAAGAACTGACAAAGGCAGGACAGACGCCAACCGCTTCTGCCCTGCCTTTGATATTCAACAACTGTAATTACTTCTTCTCCGACTTCACAATCTCGTAGCTTTCAGCATCGATGTGGTAAAACGACAAATATGCCTTGCCTTCCTTCGCCTGACGCTCCGCTATCTTGTTGCGGTAGTCCTTCATTCGCGCGGCAAACGTGTTGATTTCCGACTGTCCCTGCGCAGCTTTTTCCGACTCGCAGCCCACTTCCACATTTTCTCCGTGCACTTCCTCAAGTTTGGCATAATCAGCCTCCATTTTCTTCACCGCAGCCTCGTCGATACGGTCCTCGACAAGCACACCTTTCACTCTCAACACCTTATGGATGGCATCCTTTTCAAATGCCTCGAAAGCTCCGGCAGCCTCCGCACGAAGCATACGGTCGTCCTTCGCGCTCACAAGAAATGCCTTGCGTCCGCCATGCTTGCACAAATGCGAGCACTCCCCTTCCACAACAATTGTGTCGCCAACATATTTTTCCGCGTTGTCGAGCACGTTGTCAACTGTCAGCGCCTCGTCGGCAACCGCCGCCTGACCACTGTCTGCCTTAGATCCGCAACTTGCCAAGAATATACTTGCAGTCGCCATTAATGCCAATAACGTTTTTTTCATCTGTTTGTTTTATTTTGAATTAGTGAATAATAATATCGGGATAAACACATAAATACCGAGAATCAGCGTCACAATGCCGCTCACCACCGCCTTCCTACGACAACGGCGACAAACCGCAAACGCCACAACCGCCAGCACCGCATTGAACACCAGTACCATCCAACTTCCGGCAAAGGCTATGCGTGGATACACCAGCTGGTCGTTGCCCGACGTGAACGACAGCGTGAACGGGAAAACATACGCCTCCAACTTCTCATAACGCGACTTCGCAATCTTCTCGCTGAAATTGCTGAGCAACGACATCGAATTGTTGTCGACCGCGCAATATTCTATCTTATCGCCATCGTTGACATTGACAACCCAGTTGAATACGTTTGCCATAATGACTATCTTCTCCGTTTCCGGATTCCACTTAAACGGCATCCGCCGCATTGCATAAGTCGAAGCCTCAAGCATATACACATTGTGGTCTGCATCAGTGACAACGCCAAGGAAACGATGGTCGACATTCTCCGTGACAAACACATGGCGCACATCAATCTTTTCAGCGTCTGCCACACGATGCACATAAGGTCTGCCCACCTGCATTTTCACATGATAAAGCCGATGGTTGGCATCTGCCATCAGATAGCCCTCGTCATACGGCTTACGGGATGTGACATTGGCATTCATCACCGTTGCAGGGAATGCAAAACCCTCATCTTTAAGCATCTTCGTGAATCGCGCACTGCGCTCAGGCAAGACGGCATTTGTCGCCATATCGACAAACTCCATTCCGTCAGACGTGAATCGGAACACCTCCGTAGCGTCTTCAAGCTCCAGACGCTCCGGCATCGACTCCATCATCATGTCGACCCTGGCATTGACACGGTTCACCTCCCGCGGACTGCTTACAAAAACCCACGAGTTTTCCTTAAATATTTTTATCGACACCTGACGCCCGCAGACAGTGTCGGGCAGCTCATCCTTGCCCGACAGCACGGTGTAGAACACCTGCGGAAGCAGGCGGTCGCGCTCGTCGCGTGTCACCTCTTTCGACAAAGAGCCGTCAGCATTCAGCTCAAAATACTTCATCTTGCCGTCATCGTCGTCGCTACGCGACGTGACAAACTTATCCGACACCGGGCTATAATAAACCACCTGCGACTTCGATGCCGACGGCACGGCAAAACCGACAAGCCACGGAAGAAACCATGCCAGAACCAACGTGGCTGCCACAATAAGAAATATGTTACTCAATTTTTTCATCATCAATCCTGAAGGCCCTCCTTAAACCGATATACCGAACGATAAACAAGCAACGCACACGACAGCGAGGCTACGACAAACAACAGCAGCACGCCGTTGTAGGCCTCCGGTGCATCGCCGGCAAAAAGCCATGAAACAACACCGACTCCAAGCAACGACAACGCCACCTTCTGGACTCGGCATCCTTCAATACACACCGCTGCGGTGAAAAAATAGGCAACGACTCCAGCCACAAACCACGGCGACATGGTCAAAACAACCCGCGACACAAGTTCCGGGGCAAGGATACGCATATCGTAAACCACAACAATCACCGACGTCACAACCGAAACCGCCACTATTTCAGCCAAACCGACAGCAAGCATGGCAAGCACCATACGGTTTTGCGAATACGGGAGATGCAACGTCAACTTAAACCGTTTCTGCACCATTTCAGGCAGCATCTGGGCAAGCCCCACACCAACGCCCACCGCCAGCGGGATAAACGTCAGATGATTCACAAACATATTGTCCTTCATCAGCATAATCTGCCAGATATGCTCTACGCCTTTCACTGTTCCAACCCGGTTCATGCTAAGAATCTCGAATCCAGCCATACACACCGACAGAAGCAGTCCTATCAAAAACACACCGCGTGTTTTCAACCATTCTTTATATATTATTGCCTTCAACATAGTTCTAATATTTACCTGTCAATCCTATGAAAATGTCCTCCAACGACAATTTTTCCTGTCGTAAATCCTTATACACGATTGCTTTTTCCTCCAATATTTTCCGCACAGCCTCACCGGTCTCGAAACTGAACGTCTCGCAATTCTCCCGAATGCGCGAAGTGCTGTAGAGGCGGCTGTCGGACTCCAATGCGCTGCAATCAGCAGCCGTAAACGCATAACGATGGAATGTGTCCATCAATTCCTTCACTGGCTTCTGCACCAATATCCTGCCATAGTCAAGAATTATGCAGTCGTCCACAAGCCGTTCCATATCCTGGATGATGTGCGATGTCATAAACACCGTCTTATTCTCCGCCTTGGCATACTCACGCAAATAGTCGGTAAACAGACGGCGATAACCCGGATCAAGCCCCAAAGAAAAATCATCGAGCACCAAAAGGTCGGCATTCTGCGCAAGAATCAATCCCAACGCCACCTGCGACCGCTGGCCGCACGACATGCTTGACAACTTCTGGTCGGGCGTGACTTTCAGTTTCTCCATCAACTCATAATACGCCGCACGATTCCACTTTTTATAAAATTGAGAATAGAAACGCTCTATCTGTCCGATAGTCATAAAGGCATACTGCACATGCCCCTCCAGCAGCAACGCTATGCGCTCGCGGGTAGCCGCCGACATTTTTGTTATGTCTTCACCAAAGATTTTGCACACACCACTCTGCGGGCGCAGATAGCCCATCAGAATGTTGATTGTCGTAGTTTTTCCTGTACCGTTCTTTCCGAGGAGTCCCAAGATGCGTCCTTTCGGCACATCAAACGACAGATTGTCATAGATAATCCGCCCTTTACCATAGCGCTGAGACAACCCCTTGACGGAGATTACAATCTCTTCTTCCATTTGTTGACTTTGTTTACTTCTTCAAGGTGCAAATTTAAGGCAATAAAAACCGCCTGCAAATACCTAAAAAAGAGTATTCGCAGGCGGCTTACGTCCTGTTCAATACCTAATAATTGTGTTATTCGGTGAAATTCATATTCTCAATCCGTGTAAAACAGATGTTGGCCCAGTTCTTGTTGGCAATCACCGAGGTGAGACACAAGCCCAAAGCGCGCGCCGCATTGACAATCATATCTATGTCGTCGACATAGAAACCGCTTAGAAACATCCGTCCTTTAGGTTTCATTGCCCGGGCATAGACAGCGATGTCGTCGAGAATGATGTTGCGGTTGATGTTTGCCATGACAAAATCAAACGCTCCAGTCTCTGTCACCGTTTCCGCGCCACCAAGACGCAACTCCACTTCCGGTGTATCGTTGAGTTTTATATTGTCCACCGCATTTTCGTATGCCGCCGGATCAATCTCCACACCGACCACCTTCTCCGCGCCTCTCATAGCCGCAAGGATGGCAAGGATGCCCGTTCCCGTTCCCATGTCGAGCAACGACAGTCCCTCAAGGTTATTGTTGAGCAATCGGCCTATCATCATACTCGTCGTTTCATGATGCCCTGTGCCGAAAGCCATTCTTGGATCTATCACGATGTCGTATTCCGCAGACGAATAGTCGTGATGGAACGAACTGTGGACAACACACCGGTTCTCAAACACAATTGGTTGGAAATAGTTTTTTTCCCACTCGCTGTTCCAATCCTGACCAGGGATAAGCTCCTCTGAAAATTCAATCTTTCCCTCAAACGGATATGAAGCGACGGCATCTCTCACCGCTGCCGCGTCATACAGCTCTTTTTTCACATATGCCGACAATCCTTCTGCGTCGGGGACAAAACTTTCAAAATTCTTCTCACCCAACAGCGCCGCCAGGATGTCTGTTTCTGACTCCATACACGGTGTCATGTTAAACCGCACCAAATAATAGTCGTTCATTGCTCAATTGTGTTTTTTAATATAAAATAAAAAAGAGACTACCTTTATCAAGCAGTCTCTTCAGAGGTTCGTGGCGGAATCGAACCGCCGTACACGGTTTTGCAGACCGTTGACTAAGCCACTCATCCAACGAACCATTTCGTCTTTGCGTTTGCAAAGGTAGGCAAAAGATATTTAACGTGCAAATATTTATTGAACATTTTTTCGCTGACTTTCATCCTCGTTTGGCAAAGCGTTATTTATCAGCACTGTTGCCAACAAGTATTTTTCTTCAGAAAATGCGCTTGACGGGATAAAATCGAACGCCATGGCTTTGCCGGCATGAAACAGTTTGATTCCGGCATCCGCGACATCGCTCCTGCAGAAAGCCTCCCATCCTGTCTTTTTTACTGAAATGACGGCATTCTCCCCGTCGACAAACTCGCGTTCGATTCCGCCTTCGCCAATCCTTACACGGCAACGGCGTATCGACGACACGCATTCCTCGCTCAACGCATAATAGAAATATGCAAGTCCGAGCATCATCGGAATCACGAAAAACTCAACCATAAGGGCTGCGTAGAGAAAATTCAGACTCCACAACGCCAAGACCGGGAACGGCAAGGCTACAAGCACAAAGAGCCACCATCTCCGCTTCAAATACAAAGGAAACAACTGCCGCATATAGGCACCAGCTGACAATTTATAGACTTCCGACTCTATCATTTAGACGTGTCGAGGAATGAAAAATACACAGCTCCGACAAGAAGCAGGAATGCCACGATATGATTCCATCGTATCGACTGCCCTTGAAACACGAATGTGGCGACAACCGTAAACACAACCAGCGTTATTGCCTCCTGCATCACCTTCAACTGAACCAACGAGAACGGTCCGCCATTTCCGGCATAGCCGATGCGGTTGGCAGGCACCTGAAACGCATACTCGGCAAGGGCGATTCCCCAAGAAAACAGTATCACGGCATACAGCGGCCAATTCTTAGTTATGCCAAGCTCTCCCAAACGCAAATGTCCATACCATGCCAATGTCATAAACACATTAGACACAACAAGCATCAATATTGTCAATATCGCAGAATTCATCATTTACCAAGTTTTATTCCATATTTTTCATAGACAGCCATACTCTCACGACGGCACTGCTGGCTGATTCCCGTTCCGTCGGGTTTGAACAACGCTTTTAGATTGATATAATTCTTCCCGTTGTCATACGTAAACGAGAACACCTGTTTCTTCAACTCGTTTGCCTTGTCGCAGGCAGGAGCATTACCTGTTGCCGGGTCTGCTCGGAGATCCAAAGGCACACTGTCGACTCTGACCGGCGACACCACTCCGCAAGGAGGATATCCAAGCACTGTCCACATAACCATGTCTTTAATTTTTTCAGGAGTGCCGACACCCTGTATTGCCACCGAGGCAGAAGATATTCGGCGTGGGATGAAATCATTGTCTGTGGTCCATTCCACAGTATCCGTCTCGAAATCTTTTCCTATCAACGAGTGATAATATGAGCGCGACAGCACCTCAGTCATAACCGCAGGAGTCACCGACGCGCTTGCCAGATACGGAGCAAGCAGATGTTCGGCTGTGCGGCGGCGCACATAGCCATATCCTTCCCCCTTCCTTCCCGAGTCTGAATAGTTGGTTCTGATCAGATAATCCCCCACGTCAAAACGGGCATATCTCCAATTGTCGGTTTCAAAATACGCGGCATTGCCATAGGCGTCTATCACACCGAAATTGGCTTCCACGCCAAGAGGCTTCGGCAACGTGTCAAGCAGACATGCGAAATCATCCACCGTGCGGCATTTTCCCAGAGCAATTGCCATAACCGCTCCCTCTTTATCCATTACCGAGACCGTGTCGTTCTTCAGATTGTAGGACGCCGTGTTCATTATGGCAAACCCAGCATCGTTCATTCCCATCCAAGCCTCCTTGCATTCCTTGTCGGAACTGTTGAAAAGCGCCACATAAGGAATTTTTCCGGCGGCATCTATCCGTTCCACCTTATTGTTCAAATCGCTCGTGTCGCGATGCTTCCACAAAATTGGCCTGCCGTCGGCAGTCAGGCTGCCTGATATGATGGCCGAGGTGCATGCCGCTGCGTCCACAACAGCCACACACGCCAACATCACCGATAATATTGTCTTCTTCATCTGCATCTGTAGATTTTTATTCTACAAAGGTAATGCATCTATAAAAAATATGGCAATTCCAGATAAAAAAATCCAAAACTGCCATATCGTAATTTATTTTCAGACTACCCTACTTCACGATAATCTTCTCAGTCGACACCCCGCCGTTGCCAATCATTCTGACAATATACATGCCAGCCTGAACCGACAACGCCAAACGGTTGCAATTGCGAGAATTTGCAACAAGGACTCCAGCCTCATTATATACAAACACCTCGTCGACCACTGCGCTTAAACGCAACTCACCATCGGCATAATCAGCTGTCAAACCGCTATTTTCGCCAATGCTCTCAACGCCCGACTGTCCATAATAAACCGGCTCATACTCATTGCCATAACGGTCGAGCACACAGACTGCATAATTATATCCCGACTTCTTGTCGTCAGGCATTGTATATGTGGTTTTATAACTCACTCCGAGCAGATATTCCGCAGGGATATTTGAATCCAAAGTTTCCACATTCACAGACTCCGGCACTGCATACACCGAATAGCGCACATTGTCCACTCCTGCCCACGACAGCACCGTGGCACGCTTGCTGAGCGCCGACACCTGCACCTTCTCCAAATCGGATTTCTTCCAATCAATTGCAGGCGTAAGCGCTTTGTTCTGGAACTTGTTCACCTGCAGCCATTCGCCAAAACCGGATTGCTTCTTGCCTGTTACATAAGCCGCTGAATAAAACACCGCTCCCGGAGCCTCGTTTTCCGTATAGTCGCGTGAGAACTGCACCTGCTTTCCAATTTCTTCCCAATCGCTGGTTGTGTTTGACGAGTTCAAGAACGAAATTGAATGGCTTGCGTAATGATGGCGTCCAAAATGCTTTGCCACATACGACCACCACTTTGTCATCGGTCCGAACGGATTAGTCTTGTGGTTGGTTTTCCAATACAGCTGCGGAGAGATGTAGTCTATGGTTCCAGCCTCAAGCCATGCCACAGGATCAGAGAAAATTCCATCATATTGCCAGTCGCTTGCCACAGGGCAACGGTCGATGCCGTGTTTTGCCGCGACAGCGGCTGATGTGCACGCCGCGCCGGCAGGGCTTATGCCGAAACGCACATACGGCTTTTGCTGCTGCACCATATTGTAGACATCGGCAACCATCTGGTTTACGTTGTTTCTACGCCAGTCGCCAAACGTCATCGACGCACCTGATTTTTGCCACAGATCGTAATCGCCGGCGCTGCTGGTCACAGGAATGCCTTCTGGATAAAAATAATCGTCAAACACAAGTCCGTCAACATCATAGTTGCTGATGATTTCCTTGCACACGTCAACGATACGCTTACGCACCGACTCCAATCCAGGATTCAGAATCGTGGTTGTCTTACCATCACTTTTGGTGTATGCCAACAGCATACCCGCAGACTTCAAAGCCTGGTCCTGCGCTGTCGACCAATTGCTTCCTGTAGAGAATCGATACGGATTGACCCACGCATGGCACTCCATTCCCCTCTTATGGCATTCCTCAACCACAAACGCCAACGGATCCCATCCCGGATCCTTGCCGCGAGTTCCCGTAAGGTAGCTCGACCATGGCTCGTAGCTTGATTTATAGAATGCGTCACTCATTGTGCGCACCTGGAAATAGACGGCGTTGAAATTGTTTTTTTGCAAAACGTCGAGATACTTGACCATCTCGTTTTTTTGCGCTGTGGTTGAGCTGGTGCTGCTTGGCCAGTCGAGAGCCCACACTGTTGCCATCCACACGGATCTCACTTCTCTCTTCACGCCCGACGACATCGGCAATGCCGCTATCGCCAGCAAAACGGCAGCTAAAGCACTGCGCTTCAATAATGAGGAAAAATTCATTTTTTAGGTTTAGTTAGGATTTTGATACAAAATTTTTTATCGCTCGCCAAATTTACGAATTTTTCTTCACGTCAGCGCTGAGCGTGCTGGTTTTTCGCTAAATTTGTGACATCAATGCCCATTTTGTTAAAAAAGCAAAATGGGCGGAATATTCGCCCGGCATGACCTTCCAAACGGGAGTAAAGCAAACGTTATACTATTTTATGTTTTAAAAACACGGTGCGTGTGGATTTTATTTGTATCTTCATCCCCGAAAAAGATTTAATTTTAGGAATATGAGAAATTTCACCAACGTAAACGATATCGGCGACTTGAAAGCCGCAGTAAAAGAAGCATTGGAAGTGAAAGCCAACCGCTTCGGGTACAAACACCTTGGAGAGAACAAAACTTTGCTAATGATTTTCTTCAACTCATCGCTGCGCACACGACTCAGCACTCAGAAGGCAGCCATGAACCTCGGCATGAACGTAATCGTTCTCGACGTGAACCAAGGAGCATGGAAACTTGAAACAGAGCGTGGCGTGATTATGGACGGCGACAAGCCCGAACACCTTCTCGAGGCAGTTCCGGTGATGGGATGCTACTGCGACGTCATCGGTGTGCGGTCGTTTGCACAATTTCAGAGCAAGGACGACGATTATTCGGAAAAGATTCTGAACCAATTCATCAAATACTCCGGCAGACCGGTGTTCAGCATGGAAGCGGCGACACGCCATCCGCTGCAAAGTTTTGCCGACCTTATCACAATCGAGGAATACAAAAAGAAGGAACGCCCGAAAGTGGTGCTCACATGGGCTCCGCATCCAAAAGCGCTTCCACAGGCCGTGCCCAACTCTTTTGCAGAATGGATGCGCGCTACCGACTATGACTTTGTCATAACCCACCCACACGGCTACGAACTGTCGGAGGAATTCACCGCCGGAGTGCCTATAATCTACGATCAGGACGAAGCTCTCCGCGGCGCCGATTTTGTATATGCCAAAAACTGGGCGGCATTTGCCGACCCCAACTACGGAAAAGTGCTGAGCACCGACCGCTCATGGACTGTCACCACAGAAAAGATGGCGCTGACAAACAATGCCTACTTCATGCATTGTCTGCCGGTGAGACGCAACATGATTGTGAGCGACGACGTAATTGAAAGTCCTCAGTCAATTGTCATCCCAGAGGCTGCAAACCGCGAGATTTCAGCCACCGTGGTCTTGAAACGCATTCTTGAATCACTATAAGGCAATGAAACGGTTTGTGTCAATATTGGTGGCAAGTGTTGCCGCACTTGCCGCATTCGCATCGCCGTCGACACGGCAATGGGACGAAGGCCCACTGAAATGGAGCGACTTTAAAGGCAACCCTGCTATAAAGTCGACTACTTCTTATTTCAAAGGTTTTCTGAAAACGGTCACCGACATTGAGCACGAGGGAAAGACGCGGTTCAACTCCGACGTGCGCTTTGCCACTTCGGCGGTTGCGCTGATGGACTGCAATGCGTCTTATGCCGACTCCGCCTACCGCACCGACCAGATGCTGCGCTATCACCAGCTGCAGTTTGACATGCTTGAGATTGTACGCCGCAGGCTTCAAGCCGACCTCAATTCGGGAATGACCGGCATTGAGGCCGACAACAGAGTAGCGTACTATCAACGAATATACAATGAGCAGACATCCGATTTGGCGAGAGCGACGGTCAACGGCAGCAACGACCAGCGGCTTCAGCAGTACGAATACATGACCCGCAAACAACTGGAGGAACAACTGCTGCCCAGCGTGCCTGAAGTAAAACCGGGCGACTGGCAAGCCGGTTGGTTTGTAGGCACCGGATGCCTGATTCCGACAGGCGGCATTTCCGACCTGTTCAACTACGCATGGTTGTTCAACATCGGACTCTCCGGCGGATACAAGAATCTGATTCTTAAAGCCGACATTTCATACGGGCAGCCAGACATACACAATTTCACAGACTACAATTTCAACCCGTTCAACAAAACGACCGCCGAAGGCAACCGCTATCAATCGCTGAACAAATACACGAAACTGCTGTCGGGGAGCGTCTCGTTAGGCTATCGCGTCATCGACGTCAAACGTTTTGCCATAACACCGCATATCGGCGGCGGATGGACCAACTACGCTTGGAACAGCGGCGAATTCAAGGAGTTTGAGGAGAATGGGGAAACGGTTTGGAAACTTGTCACCGAATCGCAGAAAGAGTCTTTCCACAGCTTCAATTTCATGGCCGGCATCGACTTCGACTGGCGTTTCCACACCACAGTAAGCGACAAGTCGTCATTCTTGTCGGGACGTCGCGAGCAATACACATCGTCGGTCCGCCTGACGCCATATGTAATCTGCTACAACTACGGATCGCTCAGTCCGGCAATAAAAGGCGTGCACTTTGGAATCAATCTGACATACAGCGGATTCATAAGGGCTCTCCGAATCAACTGACACACAACAAAAGGCAGGAGTTCGTTCCTGCCTTTTGTTTTATTTCTCAGGCAATCGCCTGCTTTCTTTTCTCAGCACTACAGCAAACGCAGTGACGACCATCAGACCGGTAAGCACCCACGATATCGGATAGACCGACATCAGCATCTTGAATCCGTGATAGTTGGGACACACCACATAAACCCACACAATCCTCAGCAGGCACGTGCCGACAACCGTAAACAGCGTTGGCATCAACGACCGTCCCATCCCCCGCAACGACGATCCGGATATCTCATAACTACATGCGAGCCACTGGAATGCCAACACCGTGTGCAAACGTATCGCTCCATACTCATGGACCACCGCGTCGGTCGAGAAGAAATTCAGGAAGAAGTCGTCCTGCCACACAAACAACAGGTTGGCAAATCCACAACCGACGACGCTCATCGCCATGCAGAGCCAGAATATGCGCTTCACACGCTGCATCTGCCCCGCGCCGTAATTCTGCCCGATAAAACTGATTGCAGCGCCATTGAACGCCACGACAATGAAATAGCAGTAGAATTCAAAGTTCAATGCCGCCGACGAGCCTGCCACCGCGCCTGCACCATAGGTGTTGATTGTAGACTGTACTATCACGTTCGACACCGAAAACACCATTCCCTGCAACCCTGCCGGAACTCCTATTTTCAATATTCTCCTCAATTCCTGTCCATAAATGCGGATTCCCTTCAATTGAAGTCTGAGCGGTCCCCGCTCTTTCTGCATCAACACCACAATCATCGCAGCGCTCAATGCGTTGGCGATTCCGGTAGCGATAGCCACTCCTTCAACACCCATTCCGCACCAAAGCACAAAAATCAAATTGAGCACGGTGTTGACAATACCTGCCACAACAAGGATGTAAAGCGGACGGCGCGTGTCGCCTTTGCTGCGCAACACTGCTGAACCGAAATTGAAAATCATAAAAAACGGCATTCCCAAGAAATACACCCGCAGATAGAGCACTGCCATGTCGAGCACCTCCTGTGGCGTATCTATCAGTTCAAGAATCGGGCGTGCCACCGCCACGCCAAGCACTGCGAGAAACAATCCGCTGGCGAGCGCCAACACAGACACCGTCGACACCGACCGGCGCACGCCATCGTCATTGCCGCTTCCTATCTGATTGGAGATTATGGCGTTGGCTCCCATCGAAATGCCGACAAACAAATTGATGAGCAGGCTGATTACCGGAGAATTGGCGCCAACGGCAGCAAGTGCCTCGCGGCCTACGAAACGTCCCACCACCGCCACGTCTATTGAATTGAACAATTGTTGAAGCACACTGCTTGCCGCCAACGGCAGGCTGAAAAGCAATATTTTTTTCAACAACGGTCCGTTGAGCATATCTATCTGATTCTTCTGCGCCATCAATTTCTCTTTTTATAACAGTGTGCAAAGTTAGCCCAAATATGCCACTCTCAATGTACCCGAATTCTTTATTTTGCTTTATTTAAAATTTCATCCGCCGCATTTCCGCAGAAAGCAAGAAGTCATCACAACTACTTCCGCCCTCCGCCTACCGCCGACGGCAACTGCGATGCAATCCATCGACACACCGGCATCCTGACCTTGTCGACAAGAATGCACACGACAAAAATCGCCACATAAAGCGCCACACTGCGCCACACGAATCCAAACGTGTCGTAGTCCTCATAAAGACCGATCAACGAGTTGCGCAGTTTAATCCAAAAATATGGCGTCTTGTGAAGCAGGTAGACCATAAACACAGACACCGAAACCCAATTGACCGCCGGCGAAGAGAATGCCGGGATTTTCACAAAGACCATAAACAATGCCACCGCCGACAACAGCACAAAAGGATTGTTGTAAGCGAAATCAAGAGCCAACCCGATGGCGACTGTCGACAATAGATAGACACACAAATATCCCCACAACGGAAAAGCCTGCAGCAACGGCAAGTTTCTATGCAGACAATGACCTATAACGTACAGAAACACCATCTGCATCACGTTGTAGCCTGTAGGATTTATTCCACCTTTGTGAAACCAGCCCAGATACACGTTTATGAATATCAACGCAAGCAGCATCAGATGCAGCCTGCGCCTGTCAAGACGCTCCAGGCCGGCATTCAGGAGCGGGCTTAAAAGAAACAAAGCAATATAAGCCGGAACAAACCATAAGTCAGTTTTTGAATAAACAAGCAATGCGCCCACAAAACCGTCTGTCAAACAACCCGCCTCAACGCATCTGCATGCATAGGCAAGCAGCGAGGCAAACAGACACCACAGCGTGAAGTCAAGCAGACGGCGTCTGGTAGCTTTTATCCCGTAATAGCCCGAAATCAGCACAAAGCAGTTGACACCCACTATCGACAGTGATTCAAGAACGTCTTTCCACAAAACGCCAGAATCCAACGCATACAACTGTTCTCTTGTGGGCAAACCGAATGTGGCGCCGACAAAATGAACCATCAGCACCATCATCATACTCAATATGCGCAACATCTCTATTGCCGAATTCCGTTGTTTCATCACAATCTTTTTTTAGAACGCCTCTCCTATCGCAAACACGAAGCCACAAGTGTTGCGTCCGAATCCGAAATCAATACGACCATTGACATTATGTTTCAGCTCAACACGCAGTCCGATGCCTCCATTCGCCAGAATGTCCTTGCCTCTGAAATGTCCGGGCGACGTAAACACATTGCCCATTCCTCCCCATAGTGCCACGCCAAAGCGTGAAAACAAATGCTGACGGTATTCCACCTGCAGCGTTGTCAGGTTATTGTCGATATAACGTCCTGAATAATAGCCTCTCATACGGATTCCGCCGCTGCCCAAAGCTTCCCGTAGCGGCCACGGAGACTGCTTGCTGTTGAAACTTGCATACGCGTCAAAGGCAAGCATCGCTCCTTTCCACAACGGCTGATAGTAATTACCCGTAAAACTGAGATTGAACAATGTCCTGTCAAACGTGCCAAGCACCTGAGGCCTCACCCCCATGCGCAGCATCAGGTTCACACCTCGCCGCGGCTGAAGAATGAAGTCGCGCGTGTCGTACTGCAGCACCAATCCGAGCCCCGTGAAGAAATGCGATTTGTCTTGTCCCTCAAGATAATCGATATTGTCAATCTTTGTAATCTCGGCATAAACCAAGTCGATCAATGCGCCGATATTGAAATTGCCTGTCATCAGATACATAAGGTCGGACGTATATTTCAACTGATTTCTTGTATAGTCAATCTTCGGATTCAAGCCACAAGCCTCTCGAGAGATTCCCCAGAAATCAAGCGGGGAATACGTATACTCCAACTTATAGGAATAGCGCAGTCTTCTTCCCGGGAAATGAGTATTTCCACTGGCTGTAAGGGCAAAAAATCCATTAAGAGTCACATTGCCTATCAATGTGATGTCAGAAGGCTGCATAATCGAGTCGGTGCGGTCAAGCCGATACAGTCCTGTCGCACCGCCGCCTATTCCGAAACTGCCCTCTCTCGTATACGACGGCATCACAATGAAGTTCACATCAAACTTCTTTTCAAACGAACGGTCCTTGTTTCCAGTTGCCAGACGGTCAAGATAACGGAGAAACTTCGTGTCGCGTTTCAGCATTGACGTGAACGGACCGGAAACCTCCTTCTGCGCCACGACAGTGTCGGCCGGCTGTGGCGACAACAGTTCTTTAGGCACAAGGCTGTCAATCTCCTCCTGCGACAGCGGTATGTAACGGTATGACACAGTGTCGGTGCGTTCCTGCGCGACCGCCGTCAGACAAGCCACAAACGCCACGACAAATGCCACGGCAACGCTCTTTGCCAATATTATATATTTGTCAATTATGGATTTCATTTTCTCAATTGGTTATGCAAAGATACGTTGCACGCAACAATATTCAAAGGGCTATCGCTCAACGACATTCTTTTCGGACATTTTTAATGCCTAAATCACCAAAATTTAAATTTAGCGCGCATACGCCCGTTGTCATATCATTTTGCAAACACAAGGCACGTTTATAAAACATTTTGACAGCAATATTTGGCAATATCAAATTATAATGTTACTTTTGCGCTAAAATAAGAAAAATATGGAACTTATCATACCTAAACGATACAAACTGAAATTGCTTCCGGAAACAACCGAGATTGCAATCAAGTTTATCAAAGACTCTTTTCAAGAGCGGCTTGCCAAGCGCTTGAACCTACGCCGCGTCACGGCTCCGCTTTTTGTGCTCTCTGGCACCGGTCTTAACGACGACCTCAACGGCGTGGAGCACGCCGTCGGTTTCGACATCAAAGCCATGGGCAACCGCCATGCCGAAGTTGTCCACTCATTGGCTAAATGGAAGCGCACAAAACTCGGAGCCTACGGCATTGCTCCCGGCTTCGGACTCTACACCGACATGAACGCCATCCGCACATTTGAGGATTTGGACAACATACACTCATTATATGTGGACCAATGGGATTGGGAAAAGACAATAACAGAAAGCGACCGCACCCTTGACTACCTTATTGACACCGTCAACGACATATATGCCGCGCTGCGCGAGACGGAATGGCTGATTTACGAGCGTTTCCCGCACATCACCCCAGTGCTTCCCGAAAAGATAAAGGTGGTTCACTCACAGCAACTGCTCGACATGTATCCCGACCTTGACCCGAAAGAGCGTGAGCGCGAGATAACGAAACGCTACCAGGCAGTGTTTATCGTCGGCATCGGCGCAGACCTTTCCGACGGCAAGCCTCACGACGGCCGCGCCCCTGACTATGACGATTGGATTACGGAAAACAGCGATGGCTACAACGGTCTGAACGGTGACATAATGCTTTGGAACGACGTGCTCGACATCCCGTTTGAGATTTCATCAATGGGAATACGCGTGAGTCCGGAGTCTCTGCACAAACAACTTGAACTGCGCGGCTGTCTTGAGCGCGAGCAGCTTAAATTCCACCAATCGCTGCTCAACGGCGAGCTGCCCTACTCAATCGGCGGCGGTATCGGTCAAAGCCGATTGTGCATGTTCCTCCTGCAGAAAGCGCATATCGGAGAGGTGCAGGCAAGCATCTGGCCAGAGGAGCACATCGAGGAATGCCGCAAGAACAACATCCTGCTGATGTAGCCTAATTCAGACAAGACATAAACAAGAAAACGCCTACCGTTGTGGCAGGCGTTTTCTTGTTTATGCTGATTCGTTTACAAGCCCAATGCGTTGAGCTCGTTTTCCATATTCAGCTGATAGTAGATGTTGCCGAGCAAACGTTTTGTCTGAGTGTCGGTAGTGTCCAATTCATAAGCCTTCTTCATGTAAGGAAGAGCGGCCTGATACAACGGATCAAGTTTCTCCATCTTGAACTTAGTGAAAGCCGCACCCTGAAGTTTCTCCGCCTCTGTTGCAAGAGCCATAGCCTGCTTCATGTACATACGGCCAGCGTTGAATTGAGCCTGGACGTTTTCCGGTTCCATCTCAACAGCCTTTTTGTAGAAATCCAATGCCGAATCCTCATCCTTCTTCTGCTCAAGAACGAATCCCTTCAAATTGTAAAGAGCGGCAGTCGGCTTGTTGGCGATAGCTGCGTCAACCATGCTCAATGCCTCGTCAAGGTTGCCCTTGTTGACATTGTCGTTGATGATTACGTTCATATACTGAGGATCCTTGTCGCCGAACAAAGGAAGAGCCTCTTTTGCAATGGCAACGATACCCTCGTTGTCCTGCAAGCCGGCGTAGCAGCTGATTGCATAGTCAAACGCCTCCTTCTCCTTGTAGCCCAATTTGCGAGCCTGCGCAAACGACGCAACAGCAGCCTTCATGTCTTCAGCCTGCCAAGCGGCGATACCGCGATAGAATGCGATAAGCGACATTGTAGAGTCAGCCACAGCCACCGGGTTGAACTTATCTTTTCCAGCGATGCCCATGTTAGGCAATTCGAGGTATGCTCCCCATGCGTCATAAGCCTCTTTGTACTTCTTCAAGTTGTACAAATCAGAACCAACGCGGTTGAAATCAACATGGTGTCCGACAAGGATGCCGGCGATATCCTTAGAATATTCAGTCTTGATTTTTGGAAGACCCGTCTTCTTGTCCAATTTAAATGAGCCATCCTTGTTTGTCTGCTTAACAGAGTCCAAAGGAAGAGCCACCTTGAAGTCGTTAAACGCGGTCATCAACGAAGTTGCCATAAGCTCCTTGTCTGCATCCTTGCCAAGCTGAAGCATAGCCATACACTGGTCGTAGATGCCCATGTTTGCCTTTCCTGCAACAAACCAAGTCTTAGCCTGGTCCTTAGTCTCGGCATTTTCCAACGCCGGTTTAATCTTGCCGGCAGCCTCTTTATATGCGTCGACCGACACATTGAAGCCTCCAATCTGATGCTCTACATCGTCAACAAGACTCTTTTGAGCAAATGCACCGAACGTTGTCAAGGCGCAAAGCAATAGAATTGATTTCTTTTTCATTTTAGTTAGATTTTTATCTTTTTTATTCAATATTATTATCTACATTATTATCTACAACATCTGTCGACGGCTCTTGGTTCTGTCCATCGGCATTATTTTCAGCAATCGCCTCCTCGTCGTCGCATGTGTCGACCACGCAAACCGAAGCAATCTCATCGTTGCGCTTCTCCAAATTGATCAGACGCACGCCCTGGGTTGCACGACCCATCACACGCACATCAGCCACTTTCAGACGGATTGTTATGCCCGACTTGTTTATAATCACCAAGTCTTTGGTGTCGTCAACATCCTTGATGTCGACCAGACGGCCGGTCTTGTCGGTCACGTTGATTGTCTTGACACCCTTGCCGCCGCGGTTGGTGACACGATAGTCGTCAAGCACCGAGCGTTTGCCATAGCCTTGTTCAGAAACCACCATGACTGTTTTTTCCGTACCGAAAGGCATTGTTATCATTCCTACCACGGCATCGTCGCCGCCATCAAGCGTCATGCCCTTCACGCCAGCCGACATACGACCCATTTCGCGCACTGCCGACTCGTTGAAGCGGATTGCACGGCCGTTGCGGTTTGCCAACAGCACTTCCTCGTTGCCGTTTGTCATGCGCACTTGCAGCAGCTCGTCGCCCTCACGTATCACGATTGCGTTGACACCGTTCTGACGAGGACGTGAATAAGCCTCGAGACGCGTCTTCTTGACTACACCATTCTTCGTGCAGAACATCAGATAGTGAGAGTTGACAAAGTCGGCATCGCCCAGACGTTTCACATTGACAAACGCCTTGACCTTGTCGTCCGACCCGATATTGAGAAGGTTCTGGATTGCACGTCCCTTGCTGGTCTTTGTGCCTTCCGGGATGTCGTAAACCTTCATCCAATAGCAACGTCCCTGCTGCGTGAAGAACAGCATATAGTTATGCATCGTAGCCGTATATATATACTCGATGAAGTCCTCTTCGCGTGTCGATCCGCCTTTGGCGCCGACACCGCCACGATTTTGCGCGCGGAACTCTGTCAACGGAGTGCGCTTGATGTATCCAAGATGCGAGATTGTGATAATCACGTCGTCGTCGGCATAGAAATCCTCAGCGTTGAACTCTTCCGACGCGTAAACAATTTCCGTGCGACGCTCGTCACCGTATTTGTCACGAGTCTCGACCAATTCATCCTCAATTACCTTGCGGCAAACATCCGGATCGTTCAAGATTGAATTCAAATACTCAATCTGGTGCAACAAGTCTTCATATTCCTGGTGAAGCTTCTCCTGGTTCATGTTGACCAACGCGCTCAGACGCATGTCGACAATAGCCTTAGTCTGGACATCATCCAAGTTGAAGCGCACGCCCAAACGCTGACGCGCCTCGTCGGTTGTCGCCGAAGAACGGATAATTTTAACCACTTCGTCGATATTGTCAGACGCCACAATCAGACCTTTGACAATATGCGCGCGGTCCTCAGCCTTCTTAATCAAGAAACGTGTGCGGCGGATAACGACATCATGCCTGTGGTCGACAAACGCCTGCAACAGCTCCTTGAGGTTGAGCAACTTCGGACGGCCTTCAACGAGCGCCACATTGTTGACGCTGAACGATGACTGAAGCGGAGTCATCTTATAAAGCTTGTTGAGCAGCACGTTGGCGTTGGCGTCTTTCTTGACTTCCACAACCACACGCACGTCTTTGCCCGATGACAGGTCCTTGACGTTGTTGATGCCCTCAACCTTCTTCTCTATAGCGAGGTCGGCAATTGATTTCACCAATTCCGACTTGTTGACATTATACGGGATTTCAGAAATGACAATCACCTCATGTTCCTTCTCCGTTTCAATCTCAGCTTTCGCTCTGACCACGATACGGCCGCGGCCTGTCTCGTATGCCTCTTTCACGCCGGCATATCCATAGATAGTGCCGCCCGTTGGAAAATCAGGCGCCTTGATGTGGCGCATCAGTTCCTCTATTGTGATTTCCGGATTGTCAAGAAGAGCAATCGAAGCGTTGATTGCCTCCGTGAGGTTGTGAGGAGGCATATTGGTCGCCATACCCACAGCGATACCCGAGGCTCCGTTTACGAGCAAGTTCGGGAAACGCGTCGGCAACACTGTCGGCTCCTCCAAAGTGTTGTCGAAGTTTGGCATGAAGTCTACAGTATCCTCGTCAATGTCGCGGAGCATTTCCTCGCCAATCTTCGCAAGACGTGCCTCCGTGTAACGCATTGCCGCCGGAGAGTCGCCGTCGAGCGAGCCGAAGTTACCCTGTCCGAACACAAGCGGATAGCGCAACGCCCAATCTTGTGCCATTCGAGCCAGCGTGAAGTAAATCGACGAGTCGCCGTGTGGGTGAAACTTACCCATAACCTCACCTACGATACGCGCACATTTCTTTGTCGGCTGGTTGGACGTGTTTCCAAGTCGCTCCATTCCAAACAGCACACGCCTGTGCACGGGCTTGAAACCGTCCCTCACATCAGGCAGCGCGCGCGACACTATCACCGACATTGAATAGTCGATGTAAGCGTCCTGCATTTCTTTTTCAATATTGATCCTTCTAATACGATCTTCTATCATAATTGTTCTTTAAAAATTCATTACAGCCAGCCCTGAAAACAGGGCTTGGTTCAATATGGCAAAGATACAAAAAATTAACGACATATACCCGCCATCAACGACAGTTTTTCAATGGTTTTTCATCAATTTTCACAATGCCGTGCGGAGAACGTCAGACACGCCGCAAAAACGCACAAATCCGCAGACGGCAACACGGCTCCGCCTGCGGATTTTTATTTATTTTTCAAGCACTAAAACTCGCTTGTGAAATGGAATTTAATTTTCGGGAAGTCAGACTGCGCCATCTGCAGCACATAATTGGAATCGGCAAGAAACACGTCGCGCCCGTCACGGTCCAACGCCATAAACTGATGCTTGCGCTTTTTAAACGCTGCCAAGGCATCGGCATCGTCGCTCTCAATCCAGCATGCCTTGTAGAGATGTATCGGCTCCCATCGGCATTGCGCGCCGTATTCGTGGAGCAAACGATACTGTATAACCTCAAACTGCAGCTGTCCGACAGTGCCGATAAGCTTGCGGCCATTAAACTGGTTGACAAACAATTGCGCCACGCCCTCGTCCATCAGCTGCTCGATACCCTTGTTCAGCTGCTTGGTCTTCATCGGGTCTGTGTTCTCGATATATTTGAACATCTCCGGAGAGAAGCTCGGCAAGCCTTTGAAATGCAAATCCTCGCCGGCGGTCAGCGTGTCGCCGATTTTAAAGTTGCCGGTGTCGGGGATACCCACAATGTCGCCTGGATAAGCTTCGTCGACCACGTCTTTCTTCTGCGCCATAAACGCGGTAGGCGCCGCGAAACGCATTGTCTTGCCTGTGCGCATCTGCTTGTAGTTGACATTTCGCTCGAACTTGCCCGAACAAATCTTCACGAAAGCGATACAGCTGCGGTGGTTGGGGTCCATGTTGGCATGAATCTTGAACACGAAGCCTGTGAAATTGGGCTCCTCCGGCCTCACCTCTCTCTCTACTGCCATAATAGGCTTTGGCGACGGCGCTATCTTAACAAAGCAGTCAAGCAGCTCCTTCACGCCGAACGTGTTGAGCGCCGAACCGAAGAATACCGGTGCGACAGCACCCTTCAGATACTCCGACTCGTCAAATTCCGGATACACTCCGTCGATAAGCTCAAGGTCGTCGCGCAAGCGCTTTGCATCTGTCTCTCCGACACTTGCGTCGACAGCCGGGTCGTTGACGTCGGAAATCTCCACTCGTTCGGTGACATGCTGCTTGTTTGGCGTGAACAAGTCGAGCGAATGCTCATATATATTGTAGACACCTTTAAAATGCGCGCCGATGTTGATAGGCCAGCTGAGCGGACGCACACTGATTTTCAGCTCGCTCTCCAACTCGTCGAGGATGTCGAACGGATCGCGGCCCTCGCGGTCGAGCTTGTTGACAAAGATAATAACGGGAGTGTTGCGCATACGGCACACCTCCATAAGCTTCCGCGTCTGTTGCTCCACGCCTTTCGCCACGTCGACCACAATGATTACACTGTCGACAGCCGTAAGTGTGCGATACGTATCCTCCGCGAAATCCTGGTGTCCGGGAGTGTCGAGAATGTTGATTTTGTAATCGCCATAATTGAAGCCCATCACGGATGTCGCCACCGAGATGCCGCGTTGTTTCTCTATCTCCATCCAGTCGGACGTGGCTGTCTTTTTGATTTTATTGGACTTCACAGCCCCTGCCACATGGATAGCGCCTCCAAAGAGGAGAAGTTTTTCGGTCAATGTTGTTTTACCGGCATCAGGGTGACTGATGATTGCGAATGTGCGACGTCTTTTTATTTCTTCTTCTAATGTTGCCACAAGAATTGCGTTGTTTTTTATTTGTTTACTGATAATCCTCCTTGTCAAAAAGGGGCTTGATTTTGTCTTTATGAAAATATGTTGCCAAAAGCGAGACGAATTTCGAGATTTGAGCCATCGCCACCTGCGTGGATTCCGAGAGCTGCCGTCCCTGCAGATGCATCATCATCATGCCGTAGAGCGCGTTGAAGCACGTTTCGATCTCACCGGATTTCTCATCACCGGATTTCGAGCGAAGCTCAACAATTATCGGCAGCGTCTTGTAGAATTCCGATGCATACTCCGGATATTTCACACTCTTAAGCAGCATCTGGTGCAAATCGGTCAGCTGTATCACGACGTTCTTGTTGATTTGGATATGCCCTTTCTCTTTCACCCCCTCGATGCGCATCATGTCCATCAGGTCGCCATACCACTGCAGCATCGCCGCCTTTGTGTCCTCATCTGTGGGATAGTTGTCAACGATGCGCTGACGCACGGTTTCAATGTCGAAACGGCATGCGCGGAATATGTCTTCAAGCTGCCACATATACAGCAGATATTCCGCTATATTCTCTTCTCTAAGTTGCTTTGCCGTGAACATTAGCCTAACCGAATTTGCTGATTTTACGAAGGATTGGCTCGTTGAGCACCTTGATTCGACGTCCGTCGACCACGATTACATGCTCATTGACAAACGACGACAGCGTGCGGATGGCGTTGGAAGTTGTCATGTTCGACAGATTGGCCAAGTCCTCGCGCGACATGTATATGTTAAGCGTCTCTCCGTCTTCCTCAAAGCCATAATTGTCGATAAGCACGACAAGTGCCTCTGCTAAACGTCCTCTGATATGTTTCTGCGTAAGATTGACTATCTTCGTGTCGGAACGGCCGAGATTGTGCGACAGCTCATGGATGAAGAACCACGCCAGCTGACGGTTGCCATCAATCAGCTCCTCGACAATCTTCATTGGAATCGTGCCCACAACAGAAGGCTCCATTGCAATCGCTCCCGAAACATACGGCTCGTTGGCGAAATATGCCCGATGCCCGAAATATTGAATCGGACGGATCAAGCGGATAATCTGCTGACGACCGCCTATCCCTTCCTTGTATTTTTTCACCTTTCCCTTCAACAGGCACCACAAATATTCCGGAGTTTCCTTTTCCGCGTAAATGATTTGGTTACGCTTGTAGTTGTGAATGGTAAAATTATCAATCACAACCCTCTTCTCCTCAGACGTAAGGACGTTCCAAATCCCCGCCATGTCTTCCTTGACTACTTTTTCTAACGCGTCTCTTGATACCATCATCCGCTTATTTGCTACATAATTATGTTTTAGAGCACAAATATACAGCATTATATGTTCATCTCCAAAAATTATCCACAAAATTTAAACGAGTCGGTAACAATTGCCCGGCATTACGGAAACGGCGCCCTTGAATTCCAGTTCAAACAAGACGCTCAGCAACTTATGCACAGGCATTTTCAGCAATGCGCTCAGCTCATTTATCTGCACCAAATCCCTTTCTTGCAGACAGTCGACAACCGCCTGCTCCTCTTTTGTATATTCTATAAACAACGACTTCTCCACCGGCTTCGCACTGCGTTCCCAACGCATCATGTCAACGACATCCGACGCCGACGTCACAAGCGCAGCCACATTTTTGCGTATCAATGTGTTGCATCCTTCGGAATACACATCGCCCACCCTTCCCGGAAAAGCGAACACATCCCTGCCGTAGTTCTGCGCCACTTTGGCAGTCACCAACGCGCCGCCCTTAAACGCCGACTCCACCACCACAGTGCAGTCGCTGAACGCGGCTATTATGCGGTTTCTCGCCAGGAAATTCGACCGATGCACGCGCGTACGGCAGCCGTATTCCGTTGTCACAGCTCCGCGGCGGCGCACAATGTCGGCAGCCACAGAGCGATGCTGCGCCGGATATATCATATCCAGCCCATGCGCCATCACAGCCACCGTAGGCATCCCGCACTCCAACGCCGCCAAATGCGCCGCGACATCGACGCCATACGCCAGCCCGCTGACAACAACCACATCCTTCCCCACCAGCTCGCCAAGCCCAGCCACCAAATCGCGCGTGAGCTTCTGCCCGTAAACGGTGGCATGGCGCGTTCCGACTATCCCAACCGCACACCTTGCGTTGAGGTCCGTGTCGCCTTTTGCATATATCAGCAACGGAGCGTCGGGCACATTCTGAAATCTTGCCGGATAGTCCTGATTGCGGAAATAAAGGCATCTGATTCCGTTTCTCGCCACAAAGTCGAGCTCTTTCTCAGCCTCGCAAAGCAGCCCTTCACGATAAGACGCAGCAAAAATATGGCTGCCGGCGCTTGCCAACTCAGCCAATTCCCGCTCCGACATTCTGAAAAACTCAGCCTCGCTGCCCACCGCCGCCAATATGGCTCCGGCGGTCTCCGGCGTGATTCCTTTGATTTTTGAGAACGCAACCTGTTCTATCCCCGGCAACGACATGTCAACGCAAATGTTTTTTAAACACCTCGGCAAGCATATCCCCTCTGTCGAGCTTGCCGTCAGAAAGACAGACGCAGCTCACCACAGCCGACACCACCGACTCTCCCGTGTCTGTCTTGAACAAATCCTGATGAAACACAAACCTGGCGCCTTTCCGCTCCACCCACAACTTGCTGACAAAGCGGTCGCCGCTGCGGAGCGGCGTCTTGTAATCGATTTCCACCCGGTTAAGCACCGGAATCACTCCCTTCTCCTGCATCTGCGCAAACGAAATGCCGTTTGCCACGCAAAAGCCATGGCGGGTATGCTCCAAATAGTGCAAGTAATTGGCATTGTTGACGATGCCCTCTGCGTCAAGTTCGTAATCGCGCACTTCCATCTCGCGCTCATATACATATTTTGTGTCTGTCATCTGCTAATTTTTGCACAAAGATAATGGTTTCTCCAACAATTATAACTACCTTTGCAGACATATTTGAACGATGAACATTCGCAGTGTAATTAACGCGATTGAGGATTTTGCCCCTCGCGCTTTGCAGGAGAGCTACGACAACGCCGGACTGCAGGCAGGCGATGCGACAAATATCTGTACGGGAGTACTTCTTACGCTTGACGTGAACGAAAACACAGTCACAGAGGCAAAGGAGTACGGCTTAAACTGTATCATTTCGCACCATCCCCTTCTCTTCAAAGGAATAAAATCCATCTCTCCCGACACTTCTACGGGACGCATCCTGATTGATGCGATAAGCAACGGAATAACAATCTACTCAGCGCACACCAATCTCGACAATGCCAGATTCGGTGTTTCAAACCGTATGGCCCAAATGCTCGGGCTTTCCGGGATACGCACTTTGCAGCCACAGTCGGCGACATTGGTAAAGCTGGCGGTCTTCGTGCCGGAGGCACACGCCGACAAGGTGCGCGACGCAATGGCTGATGCCGGAGCCGGAGCAATCGGCGACTACGACCGCTGCAGCTATTCGCTGGAAGGGACAGGCCGATTCCGCGCCGCAACGGGTGCCAATCCTTTTGTCGGAGAGATTGGCGAGATTCACCAAGAGGCTGAAACGAAGATTGAAGTCATCGCACCGCGACGACTTTCAGGCAGAATCATCAGAGCGATGCTCGACGCCCACCCCTATGAGGAGCCGGCATACGACATCATTCCGCTCGACAACGCCGACAACTATTCAGGAAGCGGCGCTGTGGGCAACATCAAGCCGACAACGATGGGCGGGTTTATCGACCTGTTGAAAGCAACGTTCAACTGCAAGGCAATACGCTACTGCGGCGACGAGCGGAAGACAATAACCAGAGTGGCACTATGCGGAGGCAGCGGGGCTTTTCTGACATCAGACGCCATCGCTTCCGGAGCCGACATCTATGTCACCGGCGATGTGAAATACCACGATTTCACTTCGTTTGCCGACAAAATCGCGATTGCCGACATCGGGCACTACGAAAGTGAGCAGTGCTCAAAAAGCATATTCCGGGAAATTCTGGAAAAGAAGTTCCCCGGCTTGACAATCAAAGACGCAGAAACAGATATCAATACAATAAAATACATATAATATGGCAACTGAAAAGAAAACAGCAGTAACAGAAGGATTGTCGGTAGAAGAACGCTTGAAAACGCTCTACCAACTCCAAACACTCTTATCTCAAATCGACCGCATCAAGAACCTCCGCGGCGAACTTCCTTTGGAGGTCAAGGACATGGACGACGAGGTTGAACGCTTGAAAACCCGTATCCAGAAATTCAAAAACGAGGCGGAAGAATTGCGCAAGGGTGTGGCTGCAAAGAAGGTGGAAATCCAAAACGCACAAGACGCCATCGCAAAATACACAGAGCAGCAGAACAACGTGCGCAACAACAAGGAGTTTGACTTCCTTGCAAAGGAAATCGGATTCAAGCAGCTTGAAATCGAGCTGGCCGAGAAACGCATCCGCGAATACACCGAGATGGCGAACCGCAAAGCCGACGACATCAAGAGCACACAGGAGACAATGGAGGACAACGTGCACATCCTCGCCGAGAAGAAATCAGAATTGAGCGAAATCATCTCCGAGACAAAGCAGGACGAGGAGAAGCTCCGCGAGCAGGCGAAAGCCCTCGAGGAGAAAATCGAGCCACGTCTGCTCAAGGCTTTCAAGCGCATCCGCGAGAATGCCCGCAACGGTCTTGGAATCGTCTACGTGCAGCGCAATGCCTGCGGCGGATGCTTCAACCGCATCCCGGCACAGCGCCAGGTAGAGGTGAAGCTTCACAAGAAGGTGGTTGTCTGCGAATATTGCGGCAGAATCCTTATCGACCCGCAGCTTGCCGGCGTAAACGAGGAAGCATAAATCAGCAACCGCATAAATACAACAAGTCCCGGAGGAATATGACATGGATTCCTTCGGGACTTGCTTTTTCATGACACCAAAGCGTCAAGCTTTCACACAGCCGCCATCCTACTTATTGCCGTTCTGTTCCAGATAGATGGCAGCCTGTTTCACTTTTTTGAACAGGTCGGTTGCAAACACAAAATCATTCAGAGTCTCGCTGTCTGCATGGAAGATTGAATGCTTGTCGCCCACCCAATCGACATTACCCTTGTTTATAAACACGATATGCTCTCCTATGCCGAGCACCGAGTTCATGTCGTGGGTGTTGATTATGGTCGTTATGTCGTACTCGTGGGTAATGTCCCACAACAACTCATCTATCAGAATCGATGTCTGTGGGTCGAGGCCGGAGTTTGGCTCGTCGCAGAACAGATATTTCGGATTCAACGCTATCGCCCGCGCAATCGCCACACGCTTCTGCATACCGCCGCTGATTTCCGACGGATACTTCGACTCGGCGCCATTAAGATTGACACGGTTGAGGCAGAATCTGGCGCGGTCGAGCATTTGCGCACGTGTCATGTCGGAAAACATTTTCAACGGAAACATCACGTTCCCGAGCACCGTCTCGTTGTCAAACAACGCCGAGCCCTGAAACAGCATTCCTATTTCAGTACGCAAAGCCTTGCGCTGCGCCAACGACATCTTCACAATGTCGCGGCCGTCATATAGAATTTGTCCCGAATCAGGCGTCAACAGTCCGATGATGCTCTTCATCAGCACGGTCTTTCCCGAGCCGCTTTGTCCGATAATCAGATTAGTCTTTCCATTATGAAACGTCGCGTCGATGCCTTTAAGCACCATCTTGTCGGGAAACGACTTTTTTACGTTTTTTACTTCAATCATTACTGCAACAATAATTTGGTCAACAACACGTCGAGCAACAGAATCAAAATGCTGCTTGCCACAACTGAATTCGTACTTGCCTTGCCCACATCGAGCGCGCCTCCCTTGACGTTATAGCCATAGAACGATGCCACGCTGGTTATCACCACCGAGAAGAACAATGACTTTATTATCGCATACCACACATACCATTCAACAAACATTGTCTGGATGCCGTAGATATACTGCGGAACGGAAATCATATCCGTGAACTGCGCTATCATGAATCCGCCGACCAAGCCCGATGCCATACTGAACACGGCAAGCACCGGAATAAACGTCAGCAACGCAAGTATTTTGGGCAACACGATGAAGTTGCACGAGTTGACACCCATAATCTCAAGCGCGTCAATCTGCTCGGTCACACGCATTGTTCCTATCTCCGAGGCAATGTTGGACCCCACTTTGCCGGCGAGGATCAAGCACAAAATCGACGACGAGAATTCCAGTAGAAGCACGTCGCGGGTTGCAAGACCCACGGTGTAGGGCGGCAGAAGCGGATTGGAAAAATTAATCTGCATCTGAATTGCGATAACCGCACCGATAAACAGGGATATGACAATCACCAACGGAATGGAGTCCACTCCAAGTTTTGAGATTTCGACGACATAACGTTTCAGAGACTCTTTCAGGCGGTCGGGACGCGTAAACACCCTACGCATAAACAACGCATATTCTCCAAACGTATGTAGACAAGATGTTATAAACAACATATATTATTTTCTTTATTTCTCGCAAAATTACTCATTTTTCCGCCACTCGGCAACCAGAAGCAAACCATTTTCTCAATTTTGCGGTGTTTTTGACTACTCCCGACACAAAAAGTCAGCGCCGCATCCATCGACACGGCGCTGACTGCTTTTTCAGGAGTTGCTGTTATTTCTTGCTCTGCTCAATCCACTTGCGTGCATTGACAAACGCCTCTATCCAAGGTGTAACCTCATCGGTAAGACGGCGGTTTTCAGGATAGAATCCGCACTGCCATGGGAAGATGGCACGCTCAAGGTGAGGCATCATCGCCAAATGGCGGCCGTCGGCCGACGCTATACCCGCAACAGACTTAGGCGATCCGTTAGGGTTGGCTGGATATGACACATACGCATATTCCGCAACCACGTTGTAGTTTTCAACGCCTTCAGGCAAATTGAACTTACCTTCGCCGTGAGCCACCCAGATGCCAAGTTTGGAGCCTGAAAGCGACTTGAACATCACCGAGTTGTTTTCCGGAATGCGGAGGCCAAGGAACTGCGACTCGAATTTATGCGAGTCGTTGTGCTCCATCGTAGCCTTGTGCTTGAATTCCGGATTGATGAGGTTCAGCTCTATCATCAGCTGGCAACCGTTGCAGATGCCAAGGCTCAGAGTGTCCTTACGGGCGAAGAAGCGCTGCAGGGCAGCCTTTGCGTTCTCGTTCCAGACAAAGCCGCCAGCCCATCCTTTCGCCGAGCCCAGCACGTCGGAATTGGAGAATCCTCCACAGAACACAATCATATTGACGTCGTCAAGAGTTTCGCGACCCGACATAAGGTCGGTCATGTGAACGTCTTTCACATCAAAGCCGGCGAGATAAAGCGAATATGCCATCTCGCGGTCGCCGTTCACGCCCTTCTCGCGGATAATGGCAGCCTTGATGCCTGTCGGAGTGCGGCGGTTGCCGGTAAGTCCGTAAGAGGCAAGTGTGCCTTTGAAATCCTTCGGCAATTTATAGCGTATAGGCTGCTTCTTATAGTTCTCAAAACGCTTTTTCGCACATGCCGCGCCGCTCTGACGGCGGTCGAGCAGATACGATGACTTGAACCACAAGTCGCGCAGATAATCAATGTCGAGCAGATACTCGCAACCGAGATTTGACACGAGAACCACACGCTCATCCTGAACCGTGCCGATTGCCACGGCATGCAGACCGTCGACAGCCGCTTCCACAGCCTTCAAGTTCTTGTTCTCAACTTGCATCACGACAGCGCTGTTTTCAGCAAACAACAGCTTCACGACATCCTTGTCGTCAAATCCGTCGAGGTTGATGTTCAAACCGCCCTTCGTGTTGGCGAATGTCATCTCAAGCAACGTGGTTACAAGACCGCCCGCCGAGACATCGTGCATTGCAAGCACCTTGCCTTCGTCGACAAGCGACTGAACAGCGGCAAATGCCTTTGCGAAATATTCAGCGGAGTCGATGCGCGGCACGTCGCTGCCCACACTGCCGAGCATCTGCGCGAACGCAGAGCCACCGAGCGCAAGCGGAGAATTGCTGAAATCAACGTAGACAAGAGTGGTGTTCTTCTTGTTTTGAACCACCGGCGACACAACCTTGCGCACGTCAGACACCTCAGCGGCAGCCGAGATAATCACCGTGCCTGGAGCCATCACCTTTTTCTTGCCGTATTTCTGCGTCATCGAGAGGCTGTCCTTGCCAGTAGGGATGTTGATGCCAAGACGGCAGGCAAAGTCGCTGCATGCCTCCACTGCCTTGTAGAGAGCGGCATCCTCGCCGGCGTTGCGGCAAGGCCACATCCAGTTGGCGCTGAGCGAAACGCCCTTCAATCCGTCGCTGAGAGGCGCGCCCACAATGTTTGTCAAAGCTTCCGCTATCGACGCCACAGAGCCTTGTGCCGAATCAGCCAAAGCCAATTGCGGAGCGTGGCCGATTGATGTTGCGATGCCTTTCGTTCCTGTATAGTCAAGTGCCACAACGCCGCAGTCGCTGAGAGGCAACTGTATTTCGCCCTGACATTGTTGGCGTGCCACCTTGCCTGTCACCGAACGGTCAACCTTGTTTGTCAACCAGTCCTTGCAGGCAACCGCCTCGAGCTGAAGCACATTTTCTATATATGTGTTGACGTCTGATTTCTTGTATTTAACCGACTTCAGACGGCGTTCTACCGTAGAGTCGGTCATATAAGTCTTTGGCGAGCTGCCGAACATGTCGCTCATAGCCAAGTCAATCGGGCACACACCGTCGGTCTGCTCAAAGACAAAACGATGGTCGCCGGTGGTTTCTCCAACCACATAGAACGGAGCACGTTCGCGCTCGGCAATTGTGCGCACCCACTCAATGTCTTTTTGCTCAATCACCATGCCCATACGCTCCTGCGACTCATTGCCGATGATTTCTTTCGACGACAGTGTAGGGTCGCCCACCGGGAGAGCTCCGATTTCAATTTTTCCGCCTGTCGACTCAACGAGTTCCGACAAAGCGTTCAAGTGTCCGCCGGCACCGTGGTCGTGGATTGACACAATCGGATTGTTGTCAGACTCGGCAAGCGCACGGATTACGTTTGACACACGCTTCTGCATCTCCGGATTGGCGCGCTGCACGGCGTTGAGCTCGATAGAGTTGTCGTATTGTCCGGTGTTGACCGACGACACAGCGCCGCCGCCCATACCGATACGATAGTTGTCGCCGCCCATCAGCACCACGCTTTCGTGAGGCTTAGGCTCGCCCTTCAGAGCATCGCGCTTTGCTGCGAAACCCACGCCACCGGCAAGCATAATCACTTTGTCGTAGGCAAATTCCTCTCCGTTTTCCTTATGCTCGAACGTGAGCACAGAGCCGCAAATCAGCGGCTGTCCGAATTTGTTTCCGAAGTCGGACGCACCGTTTGATGCCTTGATAAGGATTTCCTCAGGCGTTTGGTAAAGCCATTTGCGCGGCGCCATCGCCGAAGCCTCCCACACACGGTTTTCCTCCGTGCGCGGATACGAGGTCATATAGACCGCCGTTCCGGCTATCGGCAGACTCGCCTTTCCTCCTCCGAGGCGGTCACGGATTTCACCTCCCGTTCCTGTAGCCGCGCCGTTGAACGGCTCTACGGTCGTCGGGAAGTTGTGGGTTTCCGCCTTCAACGAGATTACTGTTTCAACGTCCTTGATTTGGAAGAAGTCGGGGCCTTGCGGATTTTTCGGAGCAAACTGCTCTATCACCGGACCTTCTACAAAAGCCACGTTGTCTTTATATGCTGACACAAGCTTATTCGGATTTTCCTGCGATGTCTTTTTAATGAGCTTAAAAAGAGAAGACGGTTTCTCCTCGCCGTCAATTACAAACACGCCGTTGAAGATTTTATGACGGCAGTGCTCAGAGTTGACCTGAGAGAAACCGAACACCTCGCTGTCGGTCAGCGGACGGTTGAGCTTTGCGCTCAACGACTTCAGGTAATCCACCTCTTCCGGATTGAGCGCCAAGCCTTCTTGCTCGTTGTATGCCTCGATGTCGGAGATGTAAACAATCTCATCCGGTTTTTTGAGAATTTCAAAGATGTCGGCGCCGAGATTCTCATAAAGGCGCTGAAGCATCTTGTCGTAGGTTGGATTTTTTGCTGTTGTCGGGAAAAACTCTTCAATGCGTTTAACTCCGGAAAGACCCATGTTCTGGGTTATTTCCACCGCGTTCGTACTCCAAGGGGTTATCATCTCCCGGCGCGGTCCCACAAACTTGCCTTCCACCGTAGAGGCGTCAAGCAGCTGGGCGTCGTTGAACAACCATTTTAATTTTTCAATTTCGCTGTTTTCCAGCTTGTGGTCGGTATCAACTGCGATAATCGAACCCGACACATTTTTGAAGAAACTAATCATATTTATTGAGTAGGGAATTGGTTTAATTCTTCTGCAAAATTAATTAAAATCGCTTACATATACGGACTAATCTCCCCGAATATGTCGAAAAATTATTCTTTTTCGCATAAAAGATAGTAACTTTGCAATGCTTTTAGCAAAAAACAAGAATCCAAATGGCAACGATATTAAATATTGAGACGTCTACCGACGTTTGCTCCGTCTGCCTGTCGCACGACGGTGAGATGAAATTTCACGACGCTGACTACAAAGGACGCAACCATGCCACCGTGCTTGGCGGCTTCGTAAAAAACGCCCTCGACTACGCAAAGATGTGCGAGATGAAACTTGACGCCGTCGCCGTGAGCATAGGCCCTGGTTCCTACACGGGTCTGCGCATCGGCTTGTCGGAAGCGAAAGGCCTGTGCTTCGGTCTCGACATTCCGCTGATTGGCGTAAACACCCTGAAACTGCTGAGCGTGGCTGTAATGTTCTCAAAAAACATCGGTCCCGACGACTATTTCGTGCCGATGATCGACGCGCGGCGCATGGAGGTGTTCACAGCGGTCTACGACCTTGCCCTCAACGAGGTTATGCCAAACCAGGCGATGATTCTCGACGAGAATTCGTTTGCCGACCTGCTGGAGTCGCACAAGCTGCACTTCATGGGCAACGGCGCCGACAAGGCTTCCGACTTGATAAAGAGCCAGAACGCGGAGTTCACTCTCGGCATACGTCCCAATGCAGCCGACATGATCGCCCTCTCGGAAAAGGCATTCCGCGAGAATGATTTTCTCGACCTTGCATACTCTACGCCAAACTACATCAAGAAGTTCCACACCACAACGCCAAAGAAAAACGTTCTTGGCTGTCAACCAACGAAATAATTATGTTAGAATACAACACACAGAAAGAGAAACTGGTGCTGCCAGAATATGGCCGCAACGTACAGCAGATGGTCGACTATTGCCTCACCATCGAGAACCGTGACGAGCGCAACCGGTGCGCGTCTGCCATCGTGGCGATAATGAGCAATCTGTTTGCTGCCCAGGCGGGCGTTGACGACTTCAACAAGATGCTGTGGAACCAACTCGCCATAATGTCAGACTTCCGTCTCGACATCGACTATCCGTGCGAGGTGATCAAGCCCGAGAATCTGCACTCCAAGCCGGAGAAGATTCCTTACAAACTGACGCCGATACGCTTCCGCCACTATGGCAAAATCGTCGAGAATCTGATTGACATCGCCCAGGACATGCCCGAGGGCGAGGAGCGCACACAGCTGGCTCTGCTCATTGCAAACCAGATGAAGAAGCTCATGGTGCAGTCAAACATCGACGGTGTCGACGATGAAAAGATATTCAAAGACCTCGCCCTCTATTCGCGCGGAAAGATTGTGCTGAACCCAGTGGAACACAAACTGCGCGACTTCAAGGATATGGTTCCCGAAAAACCTGCCTCAAACAATAAAAAATCGAAAAAGCGCAAATAAACGATGATCACCGCCGACCAACTTATCGAAATCGGACGCTACAACAAGGCGCACGGCATCAACGGCGAGATTTCCGCCACTTTCGACTGCGACACGATGGCCGTCGGCGAGCTGTCGGCTCTGGTGTCGCCGATGGACGGCATTTTCGTGCCGTTCTTTGTCAACGGCATACGCCCGAAGAACAACGACACTCTGCTGCTGAAAATCGACGGCATCAGCAACGAGACGCAGGCTAAACGCCTCGTCAACTGCCCCATCTACGCTCTCGCCGAAGAAATGCCGGAGCAGGATGAGGTGTACTGCGACTTTTTCATCGGCTTCACAATCACAGACACCGACGGAAACACTATCGGCACAATAACCGACGTGGACGACTCCACGGAAAACGCATTGTTTGTGGTGGAAAACGAGGGCAAAACTGTCTATATCCCCATTTCGGAGGATTTCATCACGGAAATCGACGAGCAAGGAAAAACAATCGAGATGGATTTGCCCGAGGGCATCCTCGATTTATGACCCCGCGCAGCGGAATGCCTTCTAAATTTTGCTAATTAATCAAATATACTGTTTATCTTTTTTGATTTAACAGAGAGATTCTGTATCTTAGCGAGAAATATATAAAAAACAGAATCTCAATGTCCAATAAAAATGACTTTCAAGAGTTCTCGGAAGACGCCGCTGTAAAGTTTATCAGAGAGCGGCTGTCGGAAGACGTGGCTTCACGGCTGTCAGACGACGACATCCTCGACATTGTCGATGCCGCCTACGACTACTATGACGACAACGGCCTGCTCGACTTGTCAGACTTCGACTCAGACGTAGACGAGCGCAAAATGGCCAGCGCCATAATCGAAAGCACCGGCTGCGGCCTGACAGAAAGCGAAGTGTTGGAAATCATTGGATTGGAAAACCTTTACGAAGATTCGCTTAACGATTTCTAAGACATTTATGCGTGCAAAAAACATATTATATTCTCTTGCGGCTGGCTTTGTCGCAATCTCGATTTCAATAGCGCCGGCTTATGCCAAGGACAATTTCTTCAAACGCTCGGCGAATGCTGTGAAGGAATTCTTCAGCGACGACAAAAAGAAGGACGACAGCACTCCCGACAAGGAAAAGAAAGAAGAAAAAGCCAATCCAGAAAAGAGCGGCACAACAACAACAACAACAACAACACAGTCTGAAAGCGAAAAAATCGACGACAAATCGGTCACTGAGCTCTACGACCTGTCGTTTGAGGAAAACAAAGCTCTTCCGAAACTGGGCAACCAACGCGCTAAAATACGCGAATACCAGCAGATACAGGCAAAAAAACTATTGTCGTCAGGGCAAAACATCGAGACGACACGCAACGGAGAGGTGATTATAGCCACTGTCGCCGCCAACGACCTGTTTCTGCCAAACGACACCACACTGCGCCCAACGGCGGCAAAAGTGCTGCGCCCATATATGGAATACCTTAAAGAGCCCGACATGTACAGGATGCTACTGCTGATGCACAGCGACAACACCGGCTCAGAGGCATACACCAACCACCTCACCACGGTGCGCGTGTCGGCCGTGTTCGACTGGATAAAGGACAATGCCGCATGCAGCGACTATGTGATTCCCTACGCAATGGGCGCCGACGACCCGCTGCCAAACACTCCCAACAATTCTGTCGACAACCGCGAGAAGAACCGCCGGTTGGAGATTTATCTTGTCCCGGGCAAGTCTATGATACGCAAATCTTCACGCGGGCAGCTGAGATAAATCACACCACCATCTACAATACAAAAAAATCCATCAGAATTCTTCCGATGGATTTTTTTGTGATCCGGCTGCGATTCGAACGCAGGACCCACAGCTTAGAAGGCTGTTGCTCTATCCAGCTGAGCTACCGGACCATCTTTTTCAAAAGTGTTGCAAAGGTACGGCAATTCATTGAAAATAGCAATAATCTTCCGAAGTTTTTTATCAGAAAATCTATCTTTCCTTCTTTTCGGCTCTAAATTATCCGTTTTTTGCGGTTTGCCACGCCTCAGCCAATCCGCTGCAGAGTTTGAAACGGGAATGTGGCCACATAGACATCGGTGCCTGCGGGCAGGTTCATTCCGGCAATGGCACGGCTGATTTCAGCCAACGGCACACCCTGCCCTTCCATCTCTCTTATTCTCTCCGAGATGAGCGCGGTGTCGATGCCAGCCGCCGCCACAACAGCGATGCCCTGCACATATAGAGTGTAGGCGGTCTCCTCCTCGACAGCACGGTGGCTGACGCTGCCGTCGGAGCTTATGTCAAAAAGGTGCAGCCGACAGACCGCACCTTCATAGACCGTATATGGCGCAAGGAAACGCATCTTGTCAGTTGCGCAGCCCACGCTGATATGGATGGGCGTTGTAGATGTCCTGACGCAGGCGCGAGCGCGAAAGCGAGATTTTGTCGACAAAGACAGCGTTCTCCATCACCATTTTGTAGTTCATATATCCATATACACGCTTTGTGGTGCGCGTGGAGTCGGTCTGCAGCACAATCGATGCCGTTTCTTCCGGCATCAGACTCTGCGACTGAAATTCAGAAGAGCCGTCGGCATAGTCCACTCCTACAAACAGCGTTGCGGCGTTTTTCGCATTGACCATCTGCATCCGCCATTCGTAGCGGTCGCCTGTGCGCATCTCGCTGTCGGCGGGATAAGAGAAAGCCAGCTGCACCAGACCGCCGCACTGACGCCTGTCGAAGAGCAAAGAGTGCGACTGCTGCCACACGTCAACGCTGTCGCCAGCCGCCACAAGCTTCTCTCCAACCTTCTTTGCCTCGTTGCGTGCGTCCCGCTGTCGGTCTTCAAGGATAGACACCACATCGTCGTAGACGTCGCCATAGACGTCAAGATTGTGTCCGTACCACATCAGCGACTTGTCGAAGTCGGCTTGCGTGTAGCCGTTTTTAATCAGGATTGACTGCTTCAAAGCCTTGCGCGACTCATCGCTTCCATAGTCAGACCTGTTCAGCTCCACCACGGCGTCGCCTTCAGCCATGTCGGCAAGCAGTACTGCCATATCTTTCTCCGGAATCACCCCTTTGGGAGTCTTGGAGCAAGACGACAGCAGCGCCGCTGCAGCCACACACAATATGCACAGACAGGTTCTCATCTTATTGTTTTGCATCCTGATCTCCGTCATGTTGTCCGGCTTCGCTTTTCTCGATTCCGGAGAATGACAAATACTTTGAATTGAAGAGTATCAGCCACACGATACCCACAGATATCGCCGCGTCGGCAAGATTGAACACCGGACGGAAGAACTCGAAATCGGTGCCACCCACCCACGGCATCCAGTCGGGCCATGTGCCCTGCACAAGGGGGAAGTGGAACATGTCGACCACCAAGCCGTGAAGAAACGTTCCGTAGCCGCCGCCTTCGGGGAAAAGCGTTGCAACGGAATACCACGTCGACTCACTGAAAATCAATCCATAAAACATTCCGTCGATAACGTTGCCTATGGCTCCGGCGGTGACCATCGACAGGCAGACCACGAAACTTTTCGGGTATGCCTCGTTCTTGCGTATCTTGAACAGGAAATACACGAGAGCCACCGACGCAAGGATTCTGAATATCGACAGGAACAGCTTTCCGCCCAATTCTATTCCAAACGCCATGCCCGGGTTCTCAATGAAATACAGTTCAGCCCAGTTGGTGAAAGGCATCGACTCGCCGAGGCAGAACGACGTTTTCACCCAAATTTTAATAACTTGGTCGGCAATTATAATCGCAAGGACTATAATTGCCGCCAAGGTTCCATTAGAAATTTTCTTTTTCTGCATCAATGAAGTTTACTTCTTTTTTAAACTTTCCTGCTGTTTGCCCTCGATGCTCAGAGTGGCGTGAGGCACAGCCTTCAAGCGCTCCTTGGGAATCAGTTTTCCCGTCTCGCGGCAAATACCGTAGGTTTTGTTCTCTATCCTGACAAGAGCCGCTTTCAGATGCTGGATAAACTTCATCTGGCGCTGAGCCAGGCGTCCCGACTCCTCTTTGTTGAGAGTGTTTGCGCCTTCCTCCAGCACTTTGAATGTAGGCGACGTGTCGGCGGTGTCGTTACCGTCAGAGTTTGTCACCTCATTCTTAAGCTGCTCATAGTCTTTATATGCCTTGTCGAGTTTGGCAAGGATAATCTCCTTGAATTCCTGCAACTCGGCGTCTGAATATCTCGTTTTTTCTGCCATAGTTATAAAAGTTATATTATTTCCCTATTTGTGAATCTTTACAGATGCCGACAAATCAGGATACTCGTCCATGTCGAGCGTAGTGCGGTCGGCGTCGGCGATTTCGGCGATGGTGACGCTCTCTGCGAGCACCTGACGGCCGATATAGTCGGCATATTCGCGCACAGCCTCATCAGTGGCGGCATTCGGGGTGACCACAACATCTATTTTGTCAGTTATCTCAAATCCCTGACTCTTGCGGATGTTCTGGATGCGGTTCACGAGTTCGCGGGCGATGCCCTCGCGGCGCAGCTCGTCGCTGACAGTGATGTCGAGCGCCACAGTGAGCGAGCCCTCGTTGGCAACAAGCCAGCCCGGGATGTCCTCCGAAATCACTTCCACGTCGGAGAGCTCAACCACAGCCTCTTCACCGTTAACGGTAAACGCAAGCTTGCCCTGCTTCTCGAATTCGATAATGTCGTGCTGCGACATTGCCGTAATCTGCGCGGCAAGGAGTTTCATTATCTTGCCAAACTTCGGACCGAGCTTCTTGAAGTCGGGTTTCACCTTCTTCACGAGCACGCCCTCGTCGTTGCCCACAAACTTGATTTCCTTCACGTTGACCTCGTTCTTGATAAGCGCGCTCATTGCCTCTACGCTGTTTTTCTGCGCCTCGCTCATCACCGGCACCATGATCATTGCCAGCGGCTGACGCACTTTCAGGTTGGCCTTGCGGCGCAAAGCGAGCACCATCGACGTGATGTCCTGAGCCATCTTCATCTCCTCCTCAAGCGCCTTGTTGATTACGCTTTCGTCGGCAACAGGGAAGTCGGCCAAGTGAACCGATGTCGACTCGCCGGTAGTAGCGGCGGTCAGGTCGGTGTACAGACGGTCGGCAAAGAACGGCGATACTGGAGCAATCAGCAGAGCCACCGTCTTCAGACATGTGAACAAAGTCTGATAAGCCGACAGTTTGTCGTCGTTCATCTCGCCGCCCCAGAAACGCTTGCGGTTGAGGCGCACATACCAGTTGCTCAGGTTATCGCCCACGAAATCCGAGATGGCGCGTGCAGCCTTTGTAGGCTCATAGTCGTCGAGGTCGGCCGACACTTCCTTAACCAGCGTGTTGAGCAGAGATATGATCCAGCGGTCGATTTCCGGGCGTTTCTCCACAGGAATCTGTTCCGCGGAATTGTCAAATCCGTCGACGTTGGCATAAAGAGCGAAGAATGAATATGTGTTGTAGAGCGTGCCGAAGAATTTGCGGCTCACCTCCTCTACTCCAGCCGTATCGAATTTCAGGTTGTCCCATGGCGAAGAATTTGAAATCATGTACCAACGCAGCGGGTCGGTGCCATATTTTTCAATCGCGCCAAACGGATCTACGGCATTTCCAAGACGCTTGCTCATCTTGTTGCCGTTCTTGTCGAGGACAAGTCCGTTGGAGATTACCGATTTGTATGCTTTCGTGTCAAACACCATTCCGGCGATGGCGTGCAGGGTGAAGAACCAGCCACGAGTCTGGTCCACTCCCTCGGCGATGAAATCGGCTGGATACACCTCACGCTTGTCAAACGCCTCTTTGTTTTCAAACGGATAGTGAATCTGAGCGTAAGGCATAGAGCCCGAGTCAAACCACACGTCGATCAAGTCGAGCTCGCGACGCATTGGCTTTCCGCTGTCGGAAACCAGCTTGATGTCATCGACATACGGACGGTGCAGGTCGATTTTATCGTAGTTCTCAGCCGTGTATACACCAGGGACGAAGCCTTTGTCCTTGTAAGGATTGCTCTTCATCACGCCGGCAGCCACAGCCTTTTCGATTTCGTTATAGAGCTCCTCAACGCTACCGATACACTTCTCCTCGTCGCCGTCTTCGGTGCGCCAGATAGGCAGCGGAGTGCCCCAATAGCGGCTGCGCGAGAGGTTCCAGTCGTTAAGGTTTTCAAGCCATTTGCCGAAACGTCCGGAGCCTGTCGACTGCGGCTTCCAGTTTATAGTGTTGTTGAGTTCAATCAGACGGTCGCGCGACGCCGTTGTGCGGATAAACCAGCTGTCGAGCGGATAGTAGAGCACAGGTTTGTCGGTGCGCCAGCAGTGAGGATAGTTGTGCACGTGCTTCTCAATCTTGAACACCTTGTTCTCCTGCTTCATCTCCATACACAAGCGGATGTCGAGACTTTCAGCGGCAGCGGCTGCTTTGTCGTCATATTTTCCGTCGACGTTGAACTGCGGGTCGTAGGCATTCTTCACCCAAGCCCCCTGATAGTTCTTATACACGTCGACATCGACACACTCCGCCACGAAACGCTCGTCGAGCTCGTCGAGCATATAGAATTTGCCCGTAAGGTCGACCATCGGACGCGTCTCGCCCTTCTTGTTGATCATGAACAGCGACGGGATGCCTGCCGCACGTGCCACAAAGGCGTCGTCGGCACCGAATGTCGGTGCGATATGCACGATGCCCGTACCGTCGTCGGTGGTCACGTAGTCGCCAGCGATTACGCGGAAAGCCTTGTCGGCTGCATTCTTGAAATTGCCGTCGGCGTCCATCTCCACAGGCTTCACCCATGGGAACAGTTGCTCATAGTGCATGCCCACCAAGTCGGGACCCTTATATTCAGCCACCACCTTGAACGGCACCAGCTTGTCGCCCGGCTTATAGTCTTCGAGCGCCAGCCCCTCGGCCTTCTGGTTGAAGTGGTGGTAAAGCAGCGGTTTTGCCACGATTGCCGTGATTTTCTCGCCGTTATATCCATTGTATGACTGCACAGCGAGATAGTCGATTTTCGGGCCCACGCAGAGCGCCGTGTTTGAAGGCAATGTCCACGGAGTAGTGGTCCATGCGAGGAAATACGGCGTACCCCATTCAGCCATTTCCGGACGCGGATTCTTGATGCGGAACTGAGCCACGCAAGTTGTGTCCTTCACGTCGCGGTAGCATCCCGGCTGGTTAAGCTCGTGCGAGCTCAATCCTGTTCCGGCAGCCGGCGAATAAGGCTGGATTGTATAGCCTTTGTAGAGGTATCCTTTTTTATAGAGTTGCTGGAGCAGCCACCAGACCGACTCCATATAGCGGTTGTCGTAAGTGATATACGGATCTTTTGTGTCGACCCAGTATCCCATCTTGTGGGTAAGGTCTTCCCATTCCTTGGTGTATTTCATCACCTCGCGTCGGCAAGCCATGTTGTAGTCGTCGACCGAGATTTTCTTGCCGATGTCCTCCTTGGTGATGCCGAGCGACTTCTCCACTCCGAGCTCCACGGGCAGACCGTGAGTGTCCCATCCAGCCTTGCGCTTCACATGGAAACCCTTCATCGTCTTGTAGCGGCAGAACAAATCCTTTATGGTGCGTGCCATCACGTGGTGGATGCCCGGCATACCGTTTGCCGAAGGCGGACCCTCATAAAACACAAACGAAGGATGTCCCTCGCGGATTTTCATACTTTCCGCAAAAACCTGTTCTGCGTCCCATTTTTCCAGAACCTCCTTATTGATGTCGGAGAGGTTGAATCCATTATATTCCTTAAATTTATTCTTCATTAGAATAACTGTTTATCAATTTTTGTGCAAAGATAGTGCAAGGCGAGCGAAATGCAAAACAAACTTGTTTGATTTTGCTTTTCCTTGGCAACCTTCTGAACTTCGCAGACCTCAAAATCTCAGAAATAAATTAGCGACATTAGGCAGAATCTGACTACTTTTGCAAAAACTTTTTTTCAGCACAGGTTATGAGACAACAACTTTGGGACAAAACCGCCATAATCTTCGCCGTCGGAATCTTTCTGACGTTTGTGGCTTTCGACGTGATCTGGTGTATGGACACCACCTTTGCATCGTTCTCTTTCTTTGAGACATACGCAACTAAAATCATCGCAACGCTGGCGCTGGCAGGCGTCTATGCCCTGACGCGCTGCCGATGGGCGCAGATTGTGGTCATGGCTCTGCTCGACGTGCTGCTGGTTGCCAACTTGATGTATTTCCGCACCTACTACTCCGCCATCCCGGCAAGCTCATATCTCGAGGCGGGCAATCTTGCCGACTTCAAGGCAAGTGTGACCGACTCGCTGCGGTGGGCAGACATCGTCCTGCCGCTCATCACCATAGCGACAGCCGTCATGGCATTTCGTTACAAAACCACCAAGCGTCAGCCGCTGACAGCCGTGCTGAAATGGTGGGCAGCGCCGCTTGCAGGCTTCGCCCTGCTGCTCACGGGCGTCAATCTGTGCAAAGGAGGCTTCCACAAGTCGTTGCGCTCCGTGCGCCAATCGGCTTATCTCTGCTCTGCCGACGCGCCTATCTTCTCGGTCTTCGGATGCATCTGGTATGACATCACCGACGACGCCGAGCCAATCACGCCCGAGAAGCAGGCGGAGATTGAGCTATGGCTGGCGTCGCAACCGAAACACCAGCCTGCCGACAGCGTCACTGAAAAACGCAGCAACCTGCTGATTGTCTTCGCCGAGTCGCTTGAAAGCTGGGTGCTTGAGAAGAAAGTCGACGGCAAGGAAATCACGCCTTGCCTGAACAGACTGCTGAAAGAGAAGTCGACGCTCTACGCGCCCAATGTGCTGACACAGGTGAAGGGCGGACGTTCAATCGACGCGCAGCTGATGATTTGCAGCGGACTGCTGCCGCTGATGAGCGGCACGTACAGCAGCCTCTACTACGACAACACATTCTACACGCTTCAGAAAGCGATGCGCGGGCTGAAGCACTCCCGGTGCTACCTGCTGACCATCGACAAGGTGTCTACATGGAATCAGGGCGCGGTTGCACGCAGCTTCGGAACCGACACCATAATCTCCTACCACGACTTCAAGATGACCGAGGCATTCGGCACCCACAAGCGCATCGGCGACGCCTCGTTTTTCCAGCAATGCCGGGAGAAGATTGAGCGCGGCGAGGTGTGGAAGCCGGGCGAGTCGGTCTATATGCAGTTTGTCACATACTCCGGCCATGCGCCGTTCAAGCTGCCCGACCATCTGCGCACCATCACGTTTCCAGCGTCTATCCCTGAGAAGGCCGCCGACTATATGACCACCGCCCACTACACCGACAAGGCCATCGGCGACTTCGTGGCTTATCTGAAGACGCTGCCGCAATACAAAGAAACCATCGTGGTGATTGTCGGCGACCATGAGGGACTGGCGTCCTACCGTCAGGAACTCGTCGGCAACCCAGCCTGCCGCGGACTGGTGTCAGACAAGCAGCTCACGCCGTTTATCGTACTCAACTCGCCCGTTGGGATGCGCTACGACAAGTTTATGGGACAGATTGACATCTACCCCACACTACTCAATCTCATGCAGCTCGACGCCTACCGCTGGCACGGTCTGGGACAAAGCATCCTCGACCCGCGCAAGCAGGGCGTTGCCGTAGGCTCGGTGATGAATGTGGAAGGCACGGGAAGCGACAAGGAGGTGGAGCGTCTGAAGGAGGCTCACACCGTGTCGGACTACATGCTTCGCTACGATTGGCTGAAACGCCTCAACTAAAGCCGTCCCTCGTCGCTGTAGCTGTAGAATCCCCTTGACGAGAAGATGATATGGTCCACCACGCAGACGTCGATCAGCTTGGCGGCATTCTTGAGTTTGTCGGTCAGAGCGTCGTCGTGCGCGCTTGGGCGCAACGAGCCTGACGGATGGTTGTGTACAAGAATTATTGCAGAGGCAAGATTGTCGATGGCGTGGCGCAACACAATCTTCACGTCGACCACCGTCGCCGCCACCCCTCCCTGGCTTATCCTGGCACGCGTGATGACGCGTTTGGCAGTGTTCAGATAGATTGCCCAGAACTCCTCATGGTCGAGTCCCGTCAGCTTGTCGAGCATCAAGTCGTATGCCTTCGACGGCATATTGATCACCGGTTTCTCCACCGGACCCTCCTGCGCATATCGCTTGCCCAGCTCAATGGCGGCAAGCAGCGTCACCGCCTTTGCGTCGCCCACGCCCTTGAACGAGCGCACGAGGTTGCGTATGGTACGCCTCGACAACTCCTGAAGGCTGTTGCCCGAATCGGCAAGAATGCGTTGCGACAGGTTTATCACCGACTCGCCGGGAGTGCCGCTTCCGAGCAGCAGCGCGACAAGTTCGGTGGTGGTCAGTGCCTCCACACCAATAGCCAACGCCTTCTCCCTCGGACGGTCCTCCGCCGATAGGTCGGCAATCCGGCTTGACCTGTAAGGTGTTTCCATCGCAGTGATGTCTGTGTGTTTATTTTCCTTTTCTGATGGCTATCTCTTCCTCGATGTTGCGTCCGCGGCGGAGAATGATTTTAGTGAAGAATGCTTTGAGGAAACCGCAACCGTAGCCGCCGAGCTGCACCACGCTCGCCACAATCGACAGGGCGGCGATTTTAAGGCTTCTGGTCATCGCAAGGGCGCAGCCGAACACGGCAAGCAGATATGCCGCCAGCGGCAGCAGCCACATCCACGACACAACCGCCGCCAGCACAGCCATGGCCGCCACACCTGTCACAAACACGGCAGGAAGCCAATGCACGAGTTTCAGCGAGTCGGGATAGAGCAGATAAAGCGTGATGCGCGACATGCCGAACACATAGACCTGACGGCAGAACAGCCGCATGTTTACGCGCCGCTTGTGATAGACGTAGGCCTCGCGAATCAGCGATATCGCGAATCCAGCCTGGCGTATGCGCGTGCTCATGTCGATGTCTTCGGAAAACATCTCGCGGAATCCGCCCACCTTCTCCCACACCCGGCGTGAGAAGCCCATATTGAACGTGCGCGGCACGAATTTCTCCAGCTGCATCTTGCCGCCGCGGATTCCTCCGGTGGTAAGGAATGACGTCATCGAATAGTTGATTGCCTTCTGCGTGTCGCTGAACGACGAATGGGCGGCATCGGGACCGCCGAAGCAGTCTGTAGGCCTCTCCTCCAACGCCTTGCGCAGCGTTGCGATGTAGTGTTCCGGAATCACGCAGTCGGAATCAAAAAAGAGGAAATACTCGCCCGATGCACGCTCCATTCCGTAGTTGCGCGCAATGCTCCGTCCCTCGTTCTCCTTGTAGAAGTACTTCACGTCGACCCTGTCTTCAAACTCCTTCACCGCAGCGTCGCACCGCAGCGTCGAGCCGTCTTCGACAAGCACCACCTCAAAGTCCTTGTCGGTTTGTTTCGACAGGCTGTCGAGCAGGTCGCGCACCTCGTCAAGACGGTTGTAGACGGGTATTATTATAGAGAAATAAGCCATCGTCTTATAGTGTTATTTTGCAAGCAGTTCGTCGACCTTTGCAGCCAAGTCGTTGCCGCGCAAGTCGCGCGCCAGGATTGTTCCGTCGGGAGCGAACACGATGATATGCGGGATTCCGCTCACGCCATAGATTTCTGTAGCCTCCGACTGAGCGTTGTCGATGATTGTCCATGGCAAAGCCAGCTCCTTGACACACTTTTTGGTGTCGGCAGGCTCGTCCCACACGGCAAGGCCTACCACTTTCAGCCCCTTGCCGTTGTATTTTTCGTAGATTCCCTTCAGCGTAGGCATTTCACGGCGGCACGGACCGCACCAGCTTGCAAAGAAGTCGAGCACCACATAGTCGCCCTTGCCGACGTAGTCAGACAGTTTCACCGTCTTGCCGTTGCTCATTTTCACGCTGAAGTCGGTAAACATCTGTCCGGGAGCGGTCTTCTCCATGCTTAGAGCCTTTTGCTTGTATGACGCCACCGCATTCGATTCCTTTATCCATTGCACGGCGCCGTCGAGCAGCTCGTCCATCTCAGCCACCGTCATACCGTCGGCAATCTGCAGGAACATCATGTATCCCGCGGCGTTTGTCTTGTTTGCCTTATATGTTTCCACAAGGATGTCGCCGCTCTTCTGCGCCACATCGTTGTAAAGCGTCTCGGCGGCCTTCATTTTCTCGTCGTTGCTCATCTGCGACTGCATGATTTGCTTCTGGCGGGCTTTGTAGTCCACCGTAAGGCTGTCGAGCATATCGCCTACACCCTCCACGATGTTGTTCAGCCGTGTGCCTTTCACCTGACCGCGGTCATTTATTGTCGCAGTGCCCGGCTCAAGGATGAAGCTCAGCCGTCTTTTGCTTCCTTCGGCAATAGCAGCAGGGACAGCCTCCCCGGCACCAACCTCCGTTGCAAACACCAGCTTGCCGTTTTTCACCACCGCGCTGTCGATGCGTTCACGCGTGTCGAGATTTATTATATACATTTTTTTGCCGTTCAGCTCCGCGGGCACCGAGCCCGACAGATTCATCGTGGCGACCTGCGCCGTTGCGCCAGCCACACCGATGGCAAACATTGCCATTGCCGTATTTATCCGTTTCATAAGTCTTGTTTTTATTTGTAAAGGAAACGGCGTATTGACCGTTTCGGTGTTTTCTCGAATTCTTCCTCGTGGATTTCCACAGCGGCCACCTGCGAGTAGGCAGGAATCTCCTTGTTGAGCGCCGCGATGTTGTCGTCCATCTGCTTTTTGATGTCGTCGTCGGTCAATCCCTGCGACTGTGCCAAGTCGTAGTCGGGATGCACCAGAGCGATGATTTTTCCGTCGCGTTCAATCACAATCGACTCGTTGACGTATGGCAGGTTGTTGAGTTTCTGCTCGATTTCCTCTGGATATATGTTCTGCCCCGACGGGCCGAGAATCATGTTTTTGTTGCGTCCGCGGATATATATGAATCCGTCGCTGTCCACGTTGCAGATGTCGCCGGTATGCAGCCAGCCGTCGCGCAGCGCCATTTCAGTCTCCTCAGGGTTCTTATAGTATCCGAGCATCACGTTCGCGCCTCTCACGAGCAGCTCTCCAGCCACATTCTCAGGGTCGGGAGAGTCGACCATTATCTCCACGTTGTCGGTAGGACGTCCGCAGGAGCCTGGACGGTTTTCCTCGTGTCCGGCATACGAAATCAGCGGCGCGCATTCCGTCATTCCGTAGCCCACGGTGTAAGGGAAGTTGATGCGGCGCAGGAATTTCTCCACGTCGGCGTTGAGAGCCGCACCGCCCACGATGATTTCAAACAGCTCTCCGCCGAACGCCTCGTTGAGTTTGGCTTTGATTTTGCCGAGCAGACGGTCGTTGACAAAGGGCACAGTCATCAGCAGCTTCATCACCGGCTTGTCGAGCAGCGGGAACACTTTTGTCTTGATGATTTTCTCCAGCACCAACGGCACTGTGACAATCAGTCGCGGATGCGTCTTGGCGAAAGCGTCCATGATGATTTTAGGCGACGGCACACGCGTGAGGAAATGCAGATGGCATCCTTTCGACAGCGGGTGCAGCATCTCGATCGAGAGGCCGAACATGTGTGCCAGCGGGAGCATGCAGATTGTGTCATGTCCCGGGCCGAGCCACGACAGTTTGGTTAGGGCGAAGGCTATGTTTGACGAGATGGCGCGGTAAGGCACCATCACGCCTTTCGAGAAGCCAGTTGAGCCCGACGTGTAGTTGATTATTGCCAGACGGTCCATGTCGGGGGTCTTGTAGACCACGTCGTCGGCAGTGAAGCGTTCAGGATAGCGCTGACCGAAAATCTCGTTCAGGTGTGCGCGCGCATATATTATCTTTTCGTTGTTTGACTCAAAGAGGCTGTAGTCGGCGATGTTGAACGCCGCCTCCACCTTCGGAGCGTTGGCGATGTCGATCTGCCCCCACACGGTTGTGTCGCAAAACAGGATGCGCGCATCCGAATGGTTGAGGATATGATGGATTGAGTCGGCCTTGAATTCGTGCAGGATAGGCACCGGCACCGCGCCGTAGGTCATTCCTGCGATAAACGCCACCGCCCATTGGGTGCAGTTTTTTCCGCAGAGGGCAATCTTGTCGCCCTCCGCTATGCCCGCATGCTCAAAAAGCAGATGCAGTTTAGCCACTTTCCGCGCCACGTCGCGATATTGCAACGACATGCCGCCAAAATCGGTGAACGCCAGTTCTTCCCAATTCTTCTTTATTGAATTTTGGAGTATTTCATTAATATGTTGCATAATGATTTTTTTCGTTATCATTTCTGCAAAAATAACTATAAAAACCGAATGTACAAACGATTCCCGACCAATTGTCGGGTTTTTCCGCCTTGCAGGCTACGGATTGGTAAATTTAAGTTAACGCAAGAGCGTGTTTTCAGAGTTCATCTATCAAAATCTATGAAGCGTGCCCCGATGCAGCCGCTTTAATCTATTGCGTTTTTTCTTGCCGTTGTGCGACAGTAATTTTGCATTGGATTAATACATAGTTTTATGCAATTACACGTGAAAATTTTTGTTTTTGGTTTGTTGGCCTGTCCGTCTGCGTTGATGCAGGCGGCAGAGTCCGACAACTCAGCTGCGGCATGGACGTTCAGCCAATGTCTGGACTATGCCTACAGCAACAATATCAGTCTGCAGAGGCTTGTTCTTGACAACCAAAGCGACGACGCCACGCTTGAGCAGTCGAAAGCGCAGTGGCAGCCAACGCTCGGCTTCTCCACCACGCAGGGCTACATCAACTACGCCTCGCCGGCGGAAAACCAGACAGCCAATGTCTATTCAGGCTCCTACGGACTCAACGCCTCGTGGACAGTGTTTAACGGCAATATCCGCCGCAATCAGATAAAATATGACGAAATGCAGCAGCGCATCTCCGCTCTCGGCATCGACGAGCAACGCTACACGCTTCAGACCGAGATTCTGTCGAAATATCTCAACATCCTGTATGCAAAGGAGGCTATCACCATAGCACGCAAGAATGTGGAGGTGAGCAAGTATCAGATGGAGCGCGCCGAGGCACTGATGAATTCGGGCAAGCTGTCGCGGGTGGACTATTCGCAGATTGAGTCGCAATGGCACACCGACCGCTATTCGCTCACTGCCGCCGAGACCAATCTGGCTTCTGCGAAAATGGCTCTGAAATCGCTTCTTGAACTCAACATAACAACCGACTTCGACATTGCCGGCATCGACTTCAACGATGCGGAAATCGCAGCCGAGCTGCCACGCAAGACCACGGTGTTTGAGACGGCTTGCTCATGGATGCCGGCGCTGCAACGCTACAAACTGGCAGGCGAGGCAGAGCAGTACAGCATCGACATTGCCCGTGGCGGCTACTACCCATCCGTTGTGCTCAACGCCGGCGTCGGCACGTCAAACACATCGGGCAGCGGGAATCTCGGCACGCAGCTGAAAGACCGCCTCAACGAGCAGATTTCGGTGACGGTGAGTGTGCCTATCCTTGACCAGAAAAAGAACAAGACGGCGGTTGCGAAAGCACGGATTGCCCAACTCAACGCCGACCTCGACTATCAAGAGGCCGTGACATCGCTGTCGCAGACAATCGAGAGTGTATACATCGATGCAGAGAACGCCCAGGCAAAGTATGAGAGCTGCGCTGAGAAACTTACGAGCGCGTCGCTGACCGACGAGCTGGTCAACGAGCAGTTCGCGCTCGGGCTGGTCAACACGCTCGACCTTCTCAACGCCCACTCCTCGCTGCTGACGGCGCAGCAGGAATTGCTTCAGGCAAAATATCTCACAATCCTCAACAAGCGATTGCTCAACTTCTATCAGACACAACAAATATCACTTTAGCAATAATATGAATCTCAACAAGTTATCAACACTGATTCTGTCTACCGCACTGACATTGGCCTCGTGTGCCGACAAAGACAAAATACAACTCGAGACGGCAACGGTGTCTGCCGGCGCCATCAGCGAAACCGTAACCGCCACCGGAACGCTTGAAAGCGTGACGCAGGTGGATGTGGGCACGCAGGTTACCGGCAAAATCACCAAACTGTTTGCCGACTACAACTCAGTGGTCAAGAAAGGCGAGCTGATAGCCGAAATCGACAAGACCTTGCTCGAGAGCGAGGTGGAGGCTGCCAACGCCAACCTTGAGAGCGCGCGCTCCACCTACGAATACCGCAAGACAAACTATGAGCGCGACCGCAAGCTGCACGACAAGAAACTGATAAGCGACTACGACTATGAGACGTCGCGAAACGAATACGACGTGGCGCGCCTCGCCTATCAGAAGAGCAAAGCCGACCGCGTGAAGGCCACGGAGAATCTCGGCTATGCCGAAATCTACGCTCCTATCGACGGCATCGTGATATCGCGCGAGGTGGAAATCGGGCAGACCGTCGTTGCCAACATGACGGTTGCCAACATCTTCACCATCGCCGACCTTGACAATATGCAGGTGATAGCCGACGTCGACGAGGCCGACATAGGTCAGGTGAAGGTGGGACAACGGGTTACGTTCACCGTCGACGCCTATCCCGACGACGTGTTCAACGGCAAGGTGACGCAGGTGCGCCTGAACCCTACGGAGGAGTCGAACGTGATTACCTATGAGGTGGTGGTTTCAGCCGACAACGCCGACCACAAACTGATTCCCGGACTGACCGCCAACATCACCATCTATACCGCCGAGTCGCAGAATGCGCTCATAGTGCCCGCCTCGGCACTGAAATTCTCACCTAAAGACATTGACGATGAGTCGCTTCCACAGAAGGCTCAGGACGCGCCTACAGACGCAAAGGCGGTGGTGTGGACCGTGCGCGGCGGCAAGCTCTATCCCGTGGCTGTGACCACCGGCACAAACAACGGTGTCAACGTGGAGATAGTGTCGGGACTCAAGAAGGGCGACGTGGTGGCTATCGACTACTCAGCCGACATGGCGGCGCAGCAAGCCGGCGGCAGCGAGGAAAGCAGTCCGTTCGCGCCCAAACATCCAGGACAGAAAAAGAAGGAGGAACAAAAATGAAAGAGATAATCCGTCTCGACGGCATCCACCGTAATTTCGTTGTGGGCGGAGAAACAGTCCACGCGCTGCGCGGAGTGTCGTTCACAATCAACGAGGGCGAGTTTGTCACAATCATGGGCACGTCGGGTTCAGGAAAGTCGACGTTGCTCAACATTCTCGGATGCCTCGACACCCCTACCTCCGGAAGCTACTTCATCGACGGAGCGGAGGTGCAGAAAATGAGCCGCAACGAGCGTGCCTACATACGCAACCGCAAAATCGGATTCGTGTTTCAGAACTACAACCTGCTGCCGAAAACCACTTCGGTTGAGAACGTCGAGCTGCCGCTTTTCTACAACTCCGCAATCGGAGCCAAGGAGCGCCGACGCCGCGCCGAGGAAGCCCTCGACGCCGTGGGGCTGCACGACCGCATGATGCACAAGTCGAACCAGATGTCGGGCGGACAGCAGCAGCGTGTGGCAATCGCCCGCGCGCTTGTCAACGACCCGGTGCTGATTCTTGCCGACGAGGCTACCGGCAACCTCGACACGCGCACGTCGTTCAGCATTCTGACGCTGTTTCAGCAACTGCACAGCATGGGTCGCACCATCATTTTCGTGACCCACAACCCGGAGCTTTCCGACTACAGCAGCCGCAACATCGTGCTTCGCGACGGCAAGATCATCTCCGACGAGCGCAATCCCAACCCCAAATCGGCTGAGGAGGTCTATAAATCACTACCCGTAATCAACGACTGACAAGATGAAGATTGGGAATCTATTCAAAATAGCGCTCAAAGCGTTAAACAACAACAAGATGCGGTGCTTTCTGACGATGCTCGGCATCATCATCGGAGTGGCATCTGTGATCACGATGCTCGCCATCGGCCAAGGCTCCAAAGACAGCATCAAGAAGCAGATTTCAGAGATGGGAAGCAACATGATAATGATTTTTCCTGGCAACATGGAGCGCGGCGGCGTGCAACAGAGCAGCGACGACATGCAGTCGATGAAGCCCATCGACTTCGAGAACATCCGCGACGAGGCAAAATTCGTTGCCGCGGTGTCGCCGATGGTAAGCAGCCAGGGACAGTTTATCTGCGGCGCCAACAACTACCCGTCGAAGGTAGAGGGCGTCAATGCCGACTATCTTGAAATCCGCAAGCTGAAGGTGAAGGACGGTATGGCGTTTTCCGACCTCGACATCAAGCGCGCCTCCAAGGTGTGCGTGGTGGGCAAGACGGTGGTCGACAAGTTGTTTCCCAACGGAGGCAACCCCATGGGCCGTGTAATCAGGTTCAACTCCATACCGCTGACAATCATCGGTGTGCTGGAGTCGAAAGGCTACAACAGCATGGGTCAGGACCAGGACGACATTGTGCTTGCGCCCTACACCACCGTGATGAAGCGCATCCTCGCCATCGACTACATACAAGGCATCTTTGCCTCCGCCCTTACCGAGGCAGCCACCGACCAGGCTACCGACGAGATAGAGAAAATTCTCAACCGCAACCACAAAATCAAGAGCGAGGACGAAGAGGACTACGACATCCGCTCACAGCAGGAATTGAGCGAGATGCTCAACTCCACCGGCGACATGATGACGCTGCTGCTCGCCTGCGTGGCAGGCATCTCGCTTCTCGTGGGCGGCATCGGCATTATGAACATCATGCTCGTGTCGGTGACCGAGCGCACGCGCGAGATTGGCCTGCGCATGAGCATCGGCGCGCGCGGACGCGACATCATGACGCAGTTTCTCATCGAGTCGATAATCATCAGCGTAGCCGGAGGCGTCATCGGTGTGGTGCTTGGCGCGGCAGCGTCGCTGTCGGTGAAATTTTTATTGAACTGGCCTGTGACAATTCAAATTTATTCTGTAGTTTTGTCATTCCTTGTGTGCACGGTCACCGGAGTGTTTTTCGGGTGGTATCCGGCGCGCAAGGCGGCGAATCTTGACCCTATAGAAGCATTGAGATATGAATAGCATACCCACCACAAAGCGCAGCACGATGCTCGGCCTGATGACCCACGTCATCGTGCTGACCATCGTGTTTATCCTTCCGGAGGTGATTTTCACCGCCGCCATGGGACAACGAGCTAAATTCGGGCCGCGCCGTTTCGACATCTACATCCACACGGTGATGTACATCATCACGTTCTACGTCAACTACTTCATCCTCATTGACCGTCTGCTGTTCAAGAAGCGCACGTGGCTCTATCTTGTCGTGGCGGCGCTGTTTGCGGCGCTGATGGTTGTGGCGAGCAGCTACTCCCACATCGTCATTGACAAGCTGCTGGGAGTTACGCCACCGCCACACCGTCGCGGACACCACGGCGGAGGGCTGTTTATCGTCAGCATGATGACGCGCGACTACGTGATGCTTATTCTCACCATCGGCTTGAGCGTGGCGTTGAAGATGGGCTTGCGCTGGACAAGGATAGAGAAGCTCAACGAGCGGATAATCACCGAGCGCAAGGACATGGAGCTGCGCAACCTCAAAAACCAGCTCAACCCCCATTTTCTGTTCAACACGCTCAACAACATCTATGCGCTGACGGCGTTTGACACGGAGAAGGCGCAGAACGCCATACACCAGCTGAGCAAGCTGCTGCGCTACACGCTCTACGAAAGCGACGGCACGCAGGTGACGCTCGACAAGGAGCTGCAGTTCATCAGAAGCTACATCAACCTGATGGCGTTGCGCCTCAGCGACAACACCCGCCTGACGGTAAGCATCCACGACGGCGGCACAAACGGCTTGGAAATCGCCCCGATGATGTTCATCTCACTGGTGGAAAACGCCTTCAAGCACGGAGTGAGCGCCGGCTCGGAGTCGTTTATCGACATCCGCATCACGCTTGACGGCAACCGCATCTGCTGCCACGTTGAAAACAGCTTGTTTCCGAAGCAAAAGTCAGACAAAAGCGGCTCGGGCATCGGACTTGCCAACCTGCAGCGCCAACTGGAGCTGCTCTACCCCGAAAGCCACGACTACAGCGCCGCCGCCATCGGCGACCGCTACGTGGCAGAGCTATCGATAACACTTAACGCAACAAAAGACTAATAGACAAACGCTTATGGACATTACTTTGAAATGCTGCGTAGTCGACGACGAACCGCTCGCACGCGGGCTGATATGCTCGTTTGTTGAAAAGACACCGTTTCTGTCGCTTGAGGCATCGTTCGCATCCGCCTCGGAAGCAATAAAATGCGTAATGGAGAAGAAGGTAGACCTGCTTTTTCTCGACATTCAGATGCCGGAGCTCAACGGCATCGAGTTTGCAAAAATCATTCCTCCGGAATGCCGCATCATCTTTGTCACCGCCTTCGAGAAATATGCGCTCGACGGATTCCGCAACAACGCCATCGACTATCTGCTGAAGCCCGTAAGCTATCCGGAGTTTCTCACCGCCGCCAACCGCGCGCTGCAGTGGGCGGAGCTGAAAGCCCGTGCGGAAGCCGCGTCGCAGCCACAGCCCGTTGCCGACAGCCAGCACATCATCGTCAAGAGCGAATACAAGCTCATACAGATTGACGTGTCTAAGATTCTCTACATCGAGGGACTCAAAGACTACGTGAAAATCTACACCGAGGACTCCCCCACCTGCATCCTGTCGCTGATGAACATGAAGACCATCGAGCAGCATCTGCCTGCCGACCGCTTCATCCGCGTGCACCGCTCGTTTATCGTGCAGATGTCGAAAATCAACGTCATCGAGCGCAACCGCATCGTGTTCGGCAAGAAGTATATACCGATTTCCGACACCTACAAGAAGGCGTTTTCCGACTATCTGGCGCGCCACACCGTCACGGCTGAACGCAACACTACTCCTACGGAAGAATAAATGCCGTCGGGGCGGCGCTGTAAAACAGATTACAGCGCCGCCCCGTTTTTTTATGATGCCGGCATTACCGCCGCGTTTTCCTACAGGTTTTTCAGCGTTGATATTCGCTCGAGCGGATTTTCAGCACCGAACACGTAGTTGCCCGCCACGAGGATGTCGGCGCCGGCGTCTTTCAGCAGCCGTCCGGTTTCCTCGTTCACCCCGCCGTCGACCTCAATCAGCGCCTTTGAGCCGCGCAGCGAAATCAGGTCGCGCAGCTCGTGCACTTTCTTCACCGAGTTCTGGATGAATTTCTGGCCTCCGAAGCCAGGGTTAACCGACATGATCAGAGCCAGGTCGATGTCGTCGATAATGTCGGCAAGCATCGACACCGGAGTGGCAGGATTGATGGTCACACCGGCTTTCATTCCAGCCTCCTTTATTTGCTGCACCACGCGCGACAGATGCGTGCAAGCCTCGAGATGCACGTTCATATAGGTTGCGCCGAGGTCCTTCACTTCCTTGATAAACTTCTGCGGCTCCACAATCATCAGATGCACGTCGAGCGGCTTGTCGCAGATGTTTTTGAGGTTTTTCAACACAGGGAATCCGAAAGAGATGTTGGGCACGAAAACGCCGTCCATAATGTCGAGGTGGAGCAATTCCGCCTCGCTTCGGTTGATCATCTCCACGTCTTTCTGCAAGTTGCAGAAGTCGGCAGAGAGCAGTGATGGTGATACTATCATATCTGTTTCTATTTTTTCTTTTTCAACAAGTTATGGGCAATAAACACAACGATTACCGCAAGCAGCGCATAGCCGCCGTATGAGAGGTAGGAATTGTAGTGCTCAATCTGCGCCAGCAGGTCGGCAGGCGCAACAAACGTAGAGAGCCATGCTCCGAGAGCTGCAAGCACCGCGTTCCACACCCCCGCTCCGAGGGCTGTGAACACAACGAATTTTCCGATGTTCATCCCCGCCAAACCGGCAGGAATCGAGATGAGCTGGCGCACAGCAGGAATCAGTCGTCCAACGAACGTCGACACCGCCCCGTGCTTGTCGAAATAGGCTTCGGCATTCGCCACTTTAGCCTCGTCGATCAGGCAGATGTGGCCAAAACGGCTGTTTGCGAACCGGTAGACGATTGGCCTTCCGAGCCACACCGCCAGATAGTAGTTGACCAACGCGCCGATGAGCGCGCCCATCGTTGCCAATGCCACAACCACGTAGATGTTTATATGCCCTTGCGCCACGGCGAAGTAGGCAGCCGGAGGCACAACGATTTCAGAAGGGAAAGGGATAAACGAGCTTTCAACCGCCATAAGCGCCACAATGAGCAGATAAGCCGTAAACGGGTCGCTTATCATCGCTACAAACCAATTGTATATTTCTACAACCATAAATCAATATTTTCTGTTAATTATTCCGCAAAATTAATACTCTAATTTCATTTCACTCCTATCTCGCGGAACATTTCGGCATATTTCTCCGCTTTTTTCTCCACGGCGAGCGGATAAGCGCGCGACGACGACACCATGCGGTAGTGCCGGCAGAGGTTGCCACGATGTGTGAATTCAACATATTCGCCCGTCTTCGGCACCGCTGTGCCGTTGATTGCGGCTATTATCGCCGACGACTTCTCGCCAGCCGTCACCACCGTGCGGCAGTCAGGCAGACGGTCGAGAAACCCGTCAAGGTCGATTGGCTCCACCACTTCAAGGAATTTGTCGGAAGCGTTGTCTTTCTGACGCACCACACGCACCGCCGCGTCAAACATCGCGATTCCCCTCTCGGCGGCGAAACGGCGTATCGCCTGCTCGTCGTAGCCCCCGGGACGCACAAAATGGTTCTTGTCGCCGAAAAACACTATGCCCATTATGCGCCACATGTCGTTGGTGCGGTTTGGGTAATAGAAGCGCATCGACCACCGCCGTTCGGGCGGCGGGAACGATCCGAGCATCAGCACTTTGGCGTTGCCGGGCATAAACGGTTCGAACGGATGGTTCTCAATGCGTCTTTTTTCCATTCGCCAATATTTTTTTGTAAGCAACCATCATCGCCACGGTGACCGCCGCACTGACAATAGCCACAACTGCCGACTGGCTTCCAGCCTCGCCCATTGCGGCTGCGTCGATTGTGTTGTTGCCCATCCACATAAACGCCACGACAGCGGAATTGTTGAGCGCATGGCCTATGACAGGCACCCACAGCGAACCGCTCCACAGATAGGCGTAGCCGAAGAAGGCACCCAGCACAAGACGTGGCACAAAGCCGAAAAACTGAAAGTGGAGCGTGCTGAACACGAAAGCGGCAGTCCACACCGCCAAGTGTCGGCGCCGCATGCCGTCGCAGCAGATGCGCTGCAGCGCGCCTCGGAAAAACATCTCCTCGCCAAGTCCGGTAAGCAGTCCGACGCACACCACCGAAGCAATCAAATCCCACACCGACGAGCCGCTGAGCAGCGTGTCGGTGGCCTCCTGCGCGGCGTTCTCCTGCGCGCGCATCCATTGCTCCAACGGCTTCATCGCCTCGGGCAGCGACAGCGACGCGTTCCACGCCACAAGCCAGTTCATCGCCGGCGTCATCGCCAACGAAATCAGCACAATGCCAGCCACCGCCATTGCCGACGGCGCCTTGTCGAGCCGCAGGAAGCGCAGCGGGGTTCCGCCACCGCAGAGAGTGCCCACCGCCACGGCGGGGAGCATGAACATAATCAAATTCTGCAACGTCGTGGCAAGCCGCATCTGCGTCAGCGCGTCGAGCGCGTCGATGCGAGCGAGCATCTGCGACAGCAATGCCACCAGAAACAGTCCGACCAGCAAACCAGAAGCGAGCACCACTACAGCCCTCGAGGCTGAGAAACGATTGTTTGTATCGCCAAGCATCATATTCTTATTCTATCATCTTTAAAAATTCATCCTCGCCGATAATCGGAATGCCGAGCGAGCGCGCTTTCTCCAGCTTCGCCGGACCCATATTCGCGCCGGCAAACACGAAGTCGGTCTTCTTTGAAATCGAGCCGGAGTTTTTGCCCCCGTTGCGCTCAATCAGCGCCTTGTACTCGTCGCGCGAGTGATGCTCGAACACGCCGCTTATCACGATTGTCTTTCCGGCGAGCTTGTCGGTTTTCTCCATCGTCTCCTTCGCCACGCCCATCTGCAGCCCGGCAGCGCGCAGACGCTCCACGATTGCGGCATTCTGCGGGTTCTTGAAGAAAGCCACCACGCTCTCGGCAATCACCTGCCCCACGTCGTCGATAGCCACAAGGTCGTCGACCGTGGCGAGCATCAGCGCGTCGATAGAGCCGAAAGCGAACGCCAGTTTCTTAGCCATTGTCTCGCCCACATTCGGAATCGAGAGCGCAAACACCACCCGTTCGAACGGCACTTGCTTCGACGCCTCGATGCCGCGGAGTATGCGCCGCGCCGTGAGCTCGCCGCAACGCCCCACGATTGTCAGTTTGTCGTCGGTAAGGTCGTAGATGTCGGCCACATTCTTCACCAGTCCCACCGCAAACAGCTGTTCGGCAGTTTCCTCTCCGATTCCGTCGATGTTCATCATCCGCCGTCCCACGAAATGCTCTATGCGCCCCGTGATCTGTGGACGGCATCCGTCGCGGTTCGGGCACACCCATGCCGCCTCGCCCTCGTTGCGCACCAGCGGCGTGCCGCAGACCGGGCAATTCTTCACGAACTGCAGCGGCAGGCTTCCGGGTTGGCGTCGCGAGAGTTCGACCCCCACGATTTTCGGTATGATTTCGCCGCCCTTCTCCACATATACGTAGTCGCCGTCGTGGATGTCGAGCTGGCGTATGATGTCCTCGTTGTGGAGCGAGGCGCGCTTCACGATTGTGCCTGACAGCAGCACCGGCTCAAGGTTGGCTACAGGCGTTATCGTGCCGAGGCGTCCGGTTTCGAACGACACCGACTTAAGCCGAGTCAACTCCCTCTCCGCCTGGAATTTATAGGCGATAGCCCACCGTGGCGACTTCGCCGTGCTTCCGAGCAAACGCTGCTGCTGAAGGTTGTTGACCTTGAACACCAGCCCGTCGGTAGCCACCTCGAGCTGCTTGCGCGCCTCCGCCCAATGGTCGATAAACCGTTTCGCTTCGGTGACGTCGCGCAGCAACTCTGTAGCGTCCGACACCTTGAAGCCCCACGTTCTCAAAGCCTGAAGCGACTCATAGTGAGTGGAGTATGGCAGGTTGTCGCCCAGCAGGAAGTAGAAATAAGCGTCCAGTCCGCGGCGCGCCACCTCCGCCGGGTTAAGCGTCTTCAGCGTACCCGCAGCAGCGTTGCGCGGATTTGCGAGCAGCGGCTCCTCGTTGAAAGCCCTCTCCTTGTTGAGCGCGTCAAACGATTTCCACGGCATCACAATCTCGCCCCTCACCTCAAACTTGTCGGGCCAACCGCCGCCGGCAAGCGTCAGCGGCACGCTCCGTATCGTCTTCACATTGACCGTCACGTCGTCGCCATGCACGCCGTCGCCTCGCGTCACGGCACGCACCAGCCGGCCGTGCTCATACGTTATTGAAATCGACGTACCGTCAAACTTCATCTCCCCTACAATCTCGAGCGAGCCACCGCCCAGCTGCTGCTTTGCGCGCCGCAGGAAGTCTTCAACCTCCTCGATTGAGTAAGTGTTTGAGAGCGACAGCATCGGCCTCTCGTGCGCCACCTGCCTGAAGCCCGGCGTCAGGTCGCTTCCCACGCGTTGCGACGGCGACAGCGGGTCGAAAAGCTCCTTATGCTCCGCCTCCAGATCCTGCAGGCGGCGCATCATGTCGTCATATTCTTTGTCGCTGACAGTAGGCTTGTTAAGCACGTAGTAGTTGTAGTTGTGCTTGTTGAGTTCCTCCCTCAGCCAGTTTATTTCCGATTCAAACAAATCCATATTTCCAATTATTTTGCCACGAATTTAGTGAAATTTATCAGAACACAAGCTGATTTACCTCTCTTTTTTGACTATTCAAAAAAAATAAATGTTACCTTTGTGATTGAGACAAAACAAACAACGGTATGGCAACAAGACTCTATCCCATAGGCATACAAACTTTTGAAAAAATCATAGAAGGCGGTTTTGTCTACGTAGACAAGACTGAATATGTGCACCAATTGGCAAACACCAGCGGCAGTTCTTTTTTTCTCAGCCGTCCGCGCAGGTTTGGCAAGTCATTGCTTTTGTCCACGATGAAAAGTTATTTCGAAGGCAAACGCCAACTTTTTAAAGGTTTGGCCATTGAACGTCTTGAAACTGAATGGGCAGAATATCCTGTGCTTCTCTTCAGCATGGCTTCTGCCAAACATGCCGACAAAAACCAGTTTGAGCGCTATCTTGACAATATGCTCCGAAGAACCGAGCAGAAATTCGGCTTCACAAAAGAATCAGAAGACCCCAACGACCGACTTTCCGACTTGATTCACAAATGTTATGAGAAATACGGCAGAAAGGTCGTGGTTCTCATCGATGAGTACGACGCGCCCTTGCTCGACGTGGTCCACGAGGAGGAGCAGCTGCCAGAGCTTCGCAATGTGATGCGCAATTTCTACAGCCCATTGAAGGATTGCGACCCTTACCTGCGGTTTGTTTTCATCACAGGAATCACGAAATTCTCCCAACTGAGCATTTTCAGTGAACTAAACAACATAAAAGACATCAGCATGGATTCCGCCTACGACGGAATCTGCGGCATTACGAGCAATGAGCTGACCACCCAACTAATTGACGATGTCAGTAAACTGGCATCAAGCCAGGCACAAACTGCAGAGCGCACCATTGCCAATCTGAAAGATTATTACGATGGCTATCACTTCTCATGGCCGTCGGCCGACATCTACAACCCTTACAGTCTGCTCAACTGTTTTGCCGACAGGACGTTTGACACGTATTGGTTCTCATCCGGAACCCCGACATATCTCATCGAGATGATGCGTAAATTTGATGTGCAGCCATCAGACATAGGGAACGGAGTGGACGCTATACGCTCAGGATTCGACGCGCCGACAGAAACTATGGACTCGCTCACCCCATTGCTCTATCAAAGCGGCTACCTGACAATCAAAAGCTACAACACCGACGACAAAGTCTATCATCTTGAGATACCCAACAAGGAGATACGCTCCAGCCTGTATCAGTCGCTTCTTCCCTATTATTTCGGGAAAGACACGCAAAGCGGCAACACGCAAATAGCCAAAATGTCGGCTCTTATAAACAAAGGCAATATGGATGGCGCGCTGCGGCTGCTGCGCGACTTTCTGTCGACAGTGCCGTATTGCGACAACACGGCATACGAGGGTCATTACCAACAGATGCTGTATGTAATATTCACGATTCTGACAAATTACCGAATGCAGGTAGAAGTGCGCACTCACAAAGGGCGGATTGACGTCGCACTCGAAACCGAGAGCCGCATATATGTGATGGAGATAAAATTCAACGGCTCGGCAGATGATGCCCTTCGCCAAATCGACTTGAAAGGCTATGCCGACGCATATAAAAATTCGCTTAAACAAATCGTCAAAGTCGGCATCAATTTCTGCGTAAAAGGCGATGCCAACTTTACGGATTGGATAATCAAGCAGTAAATCCGCAAGAAGATTGTCGACTTTATTACCTGCCGGAAATCCGAGCATACGAAAAAGCACACACCCCAACCAATCATCAAAAATATGCTGAAAAACATTTTTTTGGGAAAATAATGTTGATTTTTAGGAGTGTATGTTGATTGATTTGCGTATCTTTGCAAATCGAATGCCAGGAAGGCGTTCGACAGGTTTGTTTAATTATATTGACAAAACATTAATGGCTGACAACAAGAGAATTAAAACGGCTCTCGTCTCCGTATTCCACAAAGACGGGTTGGATGAACTTTTAAGTTTGTTACACAATCACGGAGTGAAATTTCTTTCCACTGGAGGGACAAAATCATTTATCGACGGTCTGGGATACGAATGCGAAGCGGTTGAAGACCTTACCGGCTACCCTTCGATTCTCGGCGGACGCGTCAAGACACTCCACCCCAAGGTGTTTGGCGGCATTCTCAACCGCCGCGACAACGCCGGCGACCAAGAGCAAATCAAGCAATACGAAATACCGGAGATCGACCTTGTGATTGTCGACCTCTATCCTTTTGAAGAGACAGTGGCATCTGGAGCGTCAGAAGCCGACATCATAGAGAAAATCGACATAGGCGGCATCTCTCTTATCCGCGCCGCCGCCAAGAACTACAACGACGTGGTGATTGTGGCGTCGAAGCATCAGTACGCGCCGCTCTGCGAGATTCTGAAGCAGAACGGCGACGCAGTGACCTCTCTCGCCGACCGCCGCTTCTTCGCGAAGGAGGCCTTCGGCGTTTCGAGCGCATACGACAGCGCCATCTTCAACTATTTCGACGCCGAGAGCGACAGCGACTTCCGCGTTGCCATCAACGGCTCGCGCCATCTGCGCTACGGCGAGAATCCGCATCAGGCGGGCAAGTTCTTCGGCGACTTCGACAAGATGTTTGAGCAGCTTCACGGCAAGGAGATTTCCTACAACAACCTTCTCGACATCGACGCGGCCGTGAACCTTATCGGCGACTTCGACGAGACCACGTTTGCCATCCTGAAGCACAACAACGCCTGCGGCATCGCTTCTCGCCCAACCATCCTCGAGGCATGGAAAGACGCTCTTGCTGGCGACCCCGTGTCGGCGTTCGGCGGAGTGCTCATCGCCAACCGCGAGATTGACGCGGCGACAGCCGAGGAGATGCACAAAATCTTCTTCGAGGTTTGCATCGCACCGTCGTACACCAAAGATGCACTCGCCATTCTCGAGCAGAAGAAGAACCGCATCATCCTGCATCAAAAGTCTACCGAGCTTCCTGCACAGCAGTTCCGCTCCATTCTCAACGGCGTGCTCCGTCAGGACAAAGACCTCCGCAAAGAGACTACAGCCGACCTCAAGCAGGCCACGGAGAAAGCCATCACCGCCGAGCAGGCAGAAGATTTGCTCTTCGCCAACAAGGTGGTGAAGCACAGCAAGAGCAACGCCATCGTGCTCGCCAAAGGCAAGCAGCTATTTGCGAGCGGCATCGGTCAGACATCGCGTGTCGACGCCCTTCGCCAAGCCATCGAGAAGGCCAAGTCGTTCAACTTCGACCTTCACGGCGCGGTCATGGCATCCGACGCCTTCTTCCCGTTTGCCGACTGCGTTGAAATCGCCCACAACGAAGGCATCACAGCCGTGATTCAACCCGGCGGTTCAATCCGCGACAACGAGACCGTTGACTTCTGCAACAAGAACGGCATCGCCATGGTTATGACAGGCATCCGTCACTTCAAGCATTAAAACAACCGACAATAATAACAGCAAAATGGGAATATTCTCACTGACACAAGAAATAGCCGTTGACCTTGGAACGGCAAACACGATCATCATCCACAATGACAAGATCGTGGTCGACGAGCCTTCGTATGTGGCTCTCGACTCCAAAGGCAAGCTTGTTGCCGTAGGAGAAAAGGCTAAGATGATGCAGGGAAAGGAGCACCCGGGCATCCGCACCATCCGCCCGCTGCGCGACGGCGTTATCGCCGACTTCAACGCCGCCGAGCTGATGATCCGCGGACTTATCAAGATGGTAAGCTCGAAGCACCATTGGTTCTCTCCGTCGCTGCGCATCGTGGTGTGTATCCCTTCGGGCAGCACCGAGGTTGAAATCCGTGCAGTCCGCGACTCGAGCGAGCATGCCGGCGGCCGCGACGTTTATATGATTTACGAGCCGATGGCAGCAGCCCTCGGTATCGGCCTCGACGTCGAGGCACCTGAAGGCAATATGATTGTCGACATAGGCGGCGGCACAACTGAGATTGCGGTAATCTCTCTTGGCGGCATCGTCTCCAACAAGAGCATCCGTGTGGCAGGCGACGTGCTTACCGAGGACATCCAGGAGCACATGCGCCGCGCGCACAGCATGAAGGTTGGCGAGCGCATGGCCGAGCTGATAAAAATCAACGTTGGCTCGACGCTCACCGAGATGGACAACCCGCCGGAAGACTACATCGTGCACGGTCCGAACCAGATGACCGCCCTTCCGATGGAAGTGCCGGTGTCGTATCAGGAAATCTCCCACTGCATCGAGAAATCGATACTCAAAATCGAGGCAGCTATTCTGAGCGCATTGGAGAGCACACCACCCGAACTTTATGCCGACATTGTCAGAAACGGCATCTATATCTCGGGCGGCGGCGCGCTTCTCCGAGGTCTCGACAAGCGTCTGTCGGAGAAAATCGGCATCAAATTCATTGTAGCCGACGATCCTCTGCACGCAGTGGCGAAGGGCACAGGCATCGCGTTGAAGAACCGCGACAAGTTCTCGTTTCTCATCCGATAGCGTTCACCCATCGGCATAAAAATTCACCAAGAAGGCGTCAACCATTTTGTTTGCGCCTTCTTGTATGTATAAACAAGGTATATTGACCGCAAACTGGTGAATTCACCGCAACCGACTGATTGTGAATAATATTATTAGTTTTTTTGTGCGACATTCGTCGTGGATTGTGTTTGTGCTGCTTGTTGTGGCAAGCTGCTGGATGCTGTTTCAGAAGAACCCATACCAGCAGCATGTGTTTCTGACATCCGCCAACCGGGCGTCGGCCGTAGTCTACAAGGGCGCCGGCGAGGTCACATCATACTTCAACCTGCGTTCAATCAACTCCGACCTTCAGGAGCGCAACGCCACGCTTGAGATGGAGGTGATCAACCTGAAACGCCAAATCGGCGAATACAAGACGCTGCTGCAGCCCAGCGGCATCGCCCTACCCGACTCCGTGGCACAAAACTACGAATATCACTTTGCCAACGTGATCAACAACAGCGTCACCCACCCGAAGAATTTCATCACCATCGACAAGGGACGCCTCGACGGCATCGCCCCCGAGATGGGCGTCGTTGACCAGAACGGAGTGGTTGGCATCGTGAGCAACGTCAGCGACCATGCCTCGCGCGTGCTGTCGCTTCTCAACTCCGACATGCGTCTGTCGTGCAAGGTGAAGAACACCGACTATTTCGGCAGTCTGGTGTGGCACGGCACCGACCCCTACCACGCCACGCTCGAGGAGATGCCGAAGCACGTGAAGTTCCACCGCGGCGACACCATCGTCACGAGCGGCTACTCGGCGGTGTTTCCGCCGGGTCTTATCGTCGGCGTGATAGAGAGCAACCAGCAAGCCACCGACAATAATTTCTTCTCTTTGAAGATACGTCTCACCACCGACTTCACCCGCCTCGGCACCGTGCGCGCCATCAAGAGCAAGATGGCAGGCGAGCTGAAGCGACTTGAACAGGAAGGAGGAACCGACAATGAATAAAAGCATCTTCCAGACACTGGCATTGTTTGTGCTGCTTGCCATCGTGCAGGTGCTCGTGTGCAACAACATCAGCATCCTCAATTTCGCCACTCCGTTTGTGTTTATCTACGTCATCGTGCGCCTTCCGCTCACGCTCCACCGCAACTGGGTGATGATTATCGGCTTCCTTGCCGGTCTGATTATCGACATCTTCGGCGACACCGCCGGCATGAATGCCCTTGCATGCACCATTCTCGGCGCAGTCCGCGAGACGATTGTGAAGCTCTACGTGACCCACGACGACGAGATTGCCGACCCCGTGCCTTCGGCGAAGACCCTCGGACCTGGCGCCTACATCAAGTATCTGCTGACGATGACGTTTGTCTACTGTCTTTCGGTGACCTTCATCGAGGCTTTCACGCTTCATGATTTTCTGCTATCTTTGTACCGCGTTGTAGGATGCACCGCACTGACATTCGTCATTCTGCTCGGCATCGACGCGCTTGTCAACGCCAAGAAATGAGAGAGTACGAACTGGAGAAACGCCGATTTGTCATCGCCGGACTGATAATTGTCATTTCGGTGCTTTACATTGTGCGCCTGTTCAATCTTCAGGTGGCCGACGAGACATTCAAGAAAAACGCCGACTCCAACGCCTTTCTGCGCAAGACCATCTATCCCTCGCGCGGTATGATCTACGACCGCAAGGGGCGTCTCATCGTGTTCAATCAGCCGGCATACGACGTCATGGTCATCCCCAAGGAGATACACGACCTCGACTCGCTCGACCTGTGCAGCACGCTGCAAATCACGCTTCCCGAGCTTCGCAAGAAGTTTGAGGAGATGCGCGACACTCGGCGCAACCCCGGCTACTCCTCGTTTACCCAGCAGGTGCTTATCCGCCATCTGTCGCTCGAGGACTATGGCCGCCTTCAGGAGAAGCTCTACCGCTTCCCCGGATTCTTCATTCAGAAAAAGACACTCCGCAAATACAACAGCACCAGCGGCGCCAACATCCTCGGCAACATCCGCGAGGTGAACCAGAACGATATCGACAACGACCCCTACTACCGCGCCGGCGACTACACCGGCGACCTCGGCATCGAGAAGAGCTACGAGACGTATCTGCGTGGCAAGAAGGGGCAGGAAATACTTATCCGCGATGCCCACGGACGCATCCAGGGACGCTTTGAGAACGGAGCGAGGGACGTGGCTCCAGTGTCGGGCAAAGACCTGACACTCAGCATCGACTACAACCTTCAGGAGTATGGCGAGAAGCTGATGCAGGGCAAAATAGGTGCAATCGTTGCCATCGAGCCGGCAACGGGCGAGATTCTCGCCCTCGTGTCGAGTCCCGGCTACGACCCTTCACTGCTCATCGGGCGCGACCGCGGCAAGAACTACCGCGAGCTTGTCAACAACCGCTACAAGCCGCTGTTTGACCGCGCCATAATGGCAGCCTACCCTCCCGGCTCCCAGTTTAAGCCCACCCAGGGACTGATATTCCTGCAGGAAGGCATGGTTGGTCTCGGCACGATGTTTCCCTGCCACCGCGGCTACATCAACGGGCGTCTGAAAGTGGGCTGCCACGGCCACGAGTCGCCCATCTCGCTGAAGCCCGCCATCCGCACGTCGTGCAACGCATATTTCTGCTGGGGCTTCAAGACGATGATCGACAAGCGTTCGAAATACGGCACCCCCGCCAAGGCGTTCGAGATTTGGAAGAACTACCTTGTGGAAATGGGCTTCGGCTACAAACTCGGCGTCGACCTTCCGGGCGAGAGCCGCGGATTCATCCCCAACAGCAAGTTCTACAACAAAGTGTACGGCGAGAACCGCTGGAGCGCCAACACTGTCATCTCGGTGGCAATCGGACAGGGCGAGATACTCGCCACTCCGCTTCAGATAGCCAACCTGTCGGCAACGATAGCCAACCGCGGCTGGTACTACACGCCCCACGTTGTGAGACGCATCAGCGGCACCAAGCTGCCCGCGCAGTACACCACACGCCACACTCCGCACATCAACAAAAACTACTATCAGGACATTGCCGAGGGCATGCGCATGGCAGTGGTGGGCGGCACGTGCCGCCAGGCGCAGTTCGGCGACATCGAGGTGTGTGGCAAAACGGGCACGGCGCAGAACCCCCACGGACGCGACCACTCGGCGTTTATGGGCTTCGCCCCGATGAACAATCCCAAGATAGCCATCTGCGTCTATGTGGAGAATGCCGGCTTCGGCGCCACCTTCGGAGTGCCTATCGGCGGACTGATGATGGAGAAATACCTGACGGGGCAGATTTCGCCCCACCGGCAGTATATCGAAGACCGCATGCTGGAGTCGAACACGATTATCTACAGCGGCGTTAAGAAACATTGACATAAAAAAAAGGACACAACAATATGCTGAAAACAGACATTAACGAAAGGAAATGGGAACTTGTGAGCAGCGAATATCTGTTCCGTCGTCCGTGGCTGACGGCACGCCGCGACGTGGTGCGTCTGCCCAACGGCACCGAGATACCCGAATTTTATGTGCTTGAATATCCCGACTGGGTCAACATCATCGCGGTGACCGCCGACGGGGAGTTTGTGATGATACGCCAGTACCGCCACGGCATCGACCAGACACGCTATGAGCTTGTGGCAGGTTGCGTAGACCCCGGCGAGGACCCTCTGACGGCAGCCAAGCGCGAGCTTTATGAGGAGACGGGATTCGGCGGCGGCGAATGGCGCAAGATCTCGGTGATTTCGGGCAATCCCAGCACCACCACCAACTGGACCCACTGCTACGTGGCAGAAGGCGTGGAACGCGTAGGCAGCCAGCATCTTGAGACGTCGGAGGACATCAGCGTGCATCTTCTAAGCGCCGACGAGGTGCGCTGGCTTCTCGACCACGACGAAATCAAGCAGGCGATGATGGTGGCTCCCCTGTGGAAATATTTCATTGAAAAAAAATTGGTATAGTCTGCCGTTTTTTGACTACCTTTACAGAATTCAATCGACAACAGAGAACTATGACAAACAAGACAGTCTTAAGCGATTTATACAAGCAAGTGGCAGGCGTAGAGCCAGCCGGAATCACCGAACTTCCGTCGTCGGGCTCCAACCGCCGCTATTTTCGCCTCACGGGCGAACGCACGATGATAGGCGTGATAGGCACATGCATCGAAGAGAACGAGGCGTTTCTCTACATGGCGAAGCATTTCGCGTCGAAGAATCTGCCCGTTCCGGAGGTTTATGCCCACAGCGACGACCGAATGGCATACGTGCAGCAGGACCTTGGCGACACGCTGCTTTTCAACGCCATCGAGAAAGGGCGCAAGACCACGGTGTTCAGCGAGGAGGAGAAGGCCCTACTGTCGAAGACTATCCGCCAGCTTCCCGACATTCAGTTTGCCGGCGCCGACGGTCTTGACTTCTCGAAATGCTACCCTTCGTCGGAGTTCAACGCCCGCTCGATAATGTGGGACTTGAACTATTTCAAATACTGCTTCCTCAAAGCCACCGGCATGGAGTTTCAGGAAGACCTTCTTGAAGACGACTTCCAACGCCTTGCCGATGTGTTGCTGCGCAGCTCCTCGGCAACGTTCATGTATCGCGACTTCCAGTCGCGCAACGTGATGATCAATGACGGCGAGCCGTGGTTTATCGACTTTCAGGGCGGCCGCAAGGGACCGGTGTTCTACGATGTGGCATCATTTCTATGGCAGGCCAAGGCCAACCTTCCCGACAGCCTCCGCGGCGAGCTGCTGGAGGAATATATCGACGCCCTGCGCAAATACACTCCCGTAGACCGCGACTATTTCTACGCCCAGCTGCGCCACTTCGTGCTGTTCCGCACGCTTCAGGTGCTCGGCGCCTACGGCTTCCGCGGCTACTTCGAGAAGAAGCCCCACTTCATCCAGAGCGTTCCGTTTGCCATCGCTAATCTCCGGCATCTTCTTGCCAACCCCTATCCGGAGTATCCCTACCTCTGCAAGGTGCTCAAAGAGCTTGTTGGCCTGAAGCAGTTTACCGACGACCTGCAGAAGCACACGCTCACGGTGCGCGTGATGAGTTTCGCCTACAAGAAAGGCATTCCCAACGACCCGTCGGGCAACGGCGGCGGCTACGTGTTTGACTGCCGCGCCGTCAACAACCCCGGCAAGTATGAGCGCTACAAGCCGTTTACGGGCCTCGACGACCAGGTGATAAAGTTTCTTGAGGACGACGGCGAGATACTCGAGTTTCTCGACCACGCCTATGCCCTTGTCGACGCCACGGTGAAACGCTACAAGGAGCGCGGATTCACGAATCTGATGGTTTGCTTCGGATGCACCGGCGGACAGCACCGTTCGGTCTACAGCGCGCAGCACATGGCAGAGCATATCAACAAGAAATTCAACGTCAAGGTGGAGCTCGTGCACCGCGAGCAGAACATCGAGCAGACGTTCAACGCAAAAATTTTCTAAGGATAAGAGGATGAAAGCACTGATTTTCGCAGCCGGCCTCGGCACGCGTCTGCGCCCGCTGACCGACAACCGCCCGAAGGCACTTGTCGAGGTGGCAGGACGGCCGATGCTCGAGCACGTGATACGCCATCTGATTTCATACGGCTTCAACGACATTGTGGTCAACATCCATCACTTCGGGCAGCAGATTGTCGACTTTCTGCGCGACAACGGCAACTTCGGGGTCAACATCCAGGTGAGCGACGAGCGCGGCGAGCTGCTCGACACCGGCGGAGGCATCCTGAAGGCGCGCCCTCTGCTCGACGACGGCGAGCCTTTCCTCGTGCATAACGCCGACATCATGACCGACCTCAATCTTGCCGACTTCTACAACTATCACCTCCACCATTCCGCCGATGCCTCGGTGCTCGTAGCCGAGCGCACTACATCGCGCTACTTCGTGTTTGACTCCAGCCGGCGTCTGCAGGGCTGGGAGAACGTCACCACCGGCGAGACGCGTCCGGAAGGGTTTGTGCCCTCTGCCTGTCAGCTCCAACTGGCTTTCGGAGGAGTGCATGTGATTTCGCCGACGGTGTTTGACGCCCTTGCCGGCTACACCGACGCGCATAAATTCTCGATTACGCCGTTCTATGTCGACATGTGCCGCCGTCTGAAAATAATGGGCTACATCCCCGACACGGCATACCGCTGGTTTGACATCGGCTCGCCCGAGAAGCTGGCGCAAGCCGAGGCGGCAATCACCGGCTCACAACAATAAACGCGGCAGCGGCACCCGTCAAGGATGCCGCTGCTTTTTTGTCAATCTTCCGTCACACGCATCCGAGGATGCGCTGCAGGGTTTCAATCTGATAGTTCCAAAGGTCCTTCGCCTCCTCCACATCGTCGGGCTCGGCGAAGTCGGTCACCGTGAGCATCGTCCCGTCGGTCAGTTCCGACTGCGAGATTCTCAGCTCAAAGTATGATTTGTCGTTCTCCTCCGTCCAATGGTAGCGCACGAATTTATCAGTGCGTATGGCAACAATCTGCACCGTCTGCTCCACACCGTTCCAATCCAGCACCACTTCCTTTCCCGTCTGCCTTGCGTTGTCGGCAAACCATTCCTTAAGTCCGTAGGCAGTAGATATATACGACCACAGCATCGCCACTGGAGTGTTGCGCATGTCATACTCAATATGAAATTTCTCTTTGGTCATTGTCTGCGAGTTTAGTTTACGGGTGCTAAATAAGCACAAAGTTTACAATCTGCCAAAAGTTTATATAAAAATTTTATTGTCCGCATGCATTATATAGGGTGACAAATTGTCAGCGTTGTCGGATTGGCACGGGATATGCAAGGAAACTGATGTCGCAAAGGCGCAGACCAAAGCGGCGCAAAAAAGGAACAAAAAATAAAAAGATATTGATTATGGCAATTAAACCTTTGGCTGACAGAGTTCTCATCGAGCCGGCAGCCGCAGAAGAAAAGACAATCGGCGGAATCATCATCCCCGACACAGCAAAAGAAAAACCGTTGCAGGGCAAAGTAGTTGCTACAGGCAATGGCACAAAGGATGAAGAAATGGTTGTAAAAGAAGGCGACACGGTGCTTTACGGCAAGTATGCCGGCACTGAGCTGGAATACGACGGCAAGAAGTATCTGGTGATGCGCCAGAGTGACATTTTGGCAATCCTCGGATAATCAATTTATCAACAATCAAAAAAAACGAAAAAATCATGGCTAAAGAAATCAAATTCGATATCAAGGCTCGCGAAGAGCTGAAGAAAGGCGTTGACGAATTGGCAAACGCCGTAAAGGTAACCCTCGGCCCGAAAGGCCGCAACGTGATTGTCGACAAGAAGTTTGGCGCACCCCACATCACAAAGGACGGTGTGACCGTTGCAAAGGCAGTGGAGCTTGAGGATGAGTTCCAGAACATGGGCGCACAGCTTGTAAAGGAGGTTGCGTCGAAGACCGGCGACGACGCCGGCGACGGCACAACAACCGCTACCGTGCTCGCACAGGCAATCATCAACGTTGGCTTGAAGAACGTTGCCGCAGGCGCAAACCCAATCGACCTCAAGCGCGGCATCGACAAGGCTGTAGCCAAGGTTGTTGAAGGCATCAAGGCTCAGGCTCAGGAAGTCGACGACGATTTGGCGAAGATTGAGAATGTGGCTCGCGTTTCAGCCAACAACGACGCTGAAATCGGCAAGCTCATCGCCGACGCTATGGGCAAGGTGAAGAAAGAGGGAGTGATCACCATCGAGGAGGCTAAAGGCACCGACACTACAGTGAAGGTTGTTGAAGGCATGCAGTTCGACCGCGGTTATATCTCTCCTTACTTCGTGACCAACACCGAGAAGATGGAGTGTGAGATGGACAACCCATACATCCTGCTCTACGACAAGAAAATCAGCGCGTTGAAAGATATGCTCCCAGTGCTCGAGGCAGTGGCACAGAGCGGACGTCCGTTGCTTATCATCGCAGAGGACGTAGACAGCGAGGCATTGGCAACATTGGTTGTCAACCGTCTGCGCGGCTCTCTGAAGATTTGCGCAGTGAAGGCTCCGGGCTTCGGCGACCGCCGCAAAGAGATGCTCGAAGACATCGCAATCCTTACCCACGGCGTTGTAATCTCTGAGGACAAGGGCTTGAAGCTCGACATGGCTACCGTAGACGAGCTCGGCTCGGCTGAGAAGGTGACTGTCGACAAGGAGAACACCACTATCGTCAACGGCAACGGCGACAAGGAGCTTATCGCCGAGCGTGTGGCACAGATCAAGGCTCAGATTGAGAAGACCACAAGCGACTACGACCGCGAGAAACTTCAGGAGCGTCTTGCCAAGTTGGCAGGCGGCGTGGCAGTGCTCTACGTCGGCGCGCCATCAGAGGTTGAGATGAAGGAGAAGAAAGACCGCGTAGACGACGCGTTGAGCGCAACACGCGCGGCTGTGGCTGAAGGCATCGTTCCTGGCGGTGGCGTGGCATATATGCGCTGCGTTGCGGCTCTTGAAAACTTCCACGGCGACAACGACGATGAGAACACCGGTATCCAGATTGTGAAACGTGCCATTGAGGAGCCGTTGCGCCAGATTGTTGCCAACGCAGGTCTGGAAGGCGCCATCATCGTTCAAAACGTCAAGGACGGCAAGGGCGACTATGGCTACAACGCACGCACCGGCAAATATGAGAACTTCTTCGAGAGCGGAGTCATCGACCCGGCTAAGGTGACGCGTGTGGCTCTTGAGAACGCAGCGTCGATTGCAGGTATGTTCCTGACAACAGAATGCGTAATCGCCGAGAAGAAAGAAGAAAATCCGGCTCCGGCAATGCCTGCCGGCGGCATGGGTGGAATGGGCGGCATGATGTAAGCCTTTTCCCCTTATAAATAAGAAAGCATCCTGACCAAATCGGTCAGGATGCTTTTTTTGTGTGCGCTTGTTGTTGCGTCAGTCGAAGATTTTGTCCCAGTCTTTCCACACGGGCTCGTAGCCGAGGGCGCGGATTTCGCTGGTGACGGCTTTCGGCGAGCGCTCGTCGCTGACGTGGAACTGCTCGAGCGAGTCGGGCTCTGCGGCGTAGCCTCCCGGGTCGGTCTTGCTTCCGGCACTCATCGATGTGACACCGAGCTTCATCATATTTGCGCGGAACTGCGGGTTCTCGCGCGTAGAGTATGAGATGTCGACGTCGTGGTCGAAGATTCGGAATGCAAACGTGAGCTGCGCCAGCTCCTTGTCGGTCATCGTCACGTTTGGCTGGAATCCGCTTTCCGACGGGCGCATCCGCGGGAAGTTGACGGAGTAGCGCGTCTGCCAATAGTGCTTCTGTAGGTAGCGCAGGTGGTGGGCCATCATTGTCACGTCGGTGCGCCAGTCCTCAAGGCCTATGAGCACACCCATTCCGATTTTATGCACACCAGCCTGTCCCATGCGGTCGTAGCCGTTGAGCCTCCATTCGAAGATAGACTTCATGCCCTTTGGATGGTACACGTTGTAGCGCGCCTTGTGGTAGGTTTCCTGGAAGCATACCACACCGTTGAGTCCCGACTTCGTGAGCCGGTAGTAGTCGTCGGCCTTCAGCGGCTGCACTTCGATTGAGAGGTTGTTGAAGAACGGGCGGGCTATGTGGAGAGCGTTCTCCAGATAGTCGACTCCGGCAACCGCCGGCGCCTCCCCTGTCACGATGAGCAGGTTTTCAAACGGGCCGAGCTTTCGTATCGCCTTGCATTCCTCGAGAATCTGCGCGTCGTTGAGAGTGGTGCGCGTGAACGGGTTGTTGTGGTTGAAACCGCAGTATACACAGAAGTTAGTGCAAGCGTTGCTCAGGTAGAGCGGGATGTACATGCTGATGGTTTTTCCGAATCGTTCCTGCGTGTATTTCTGCGACAGGCGCGCCATTTCCTCGAGATGCGGCACGGCAGCCGGCGAGATTAGCGCCATGAAGTCGTCGACGTCGAGGCGCTCCTTCGCGAGCGCCCTCACCACGTCGGCGTCTGTCTTAGAGGCAATTTTTTGGGTTGTCTCGTCCCAACTTATTTTCTCTAATACGTCTGAAAACATTTATCAATCTTTACAAATTTCGTCTGATATTTTTTGCGTTATGCGCATTGCGCAGAAGTTAGGTCCGCACATGGTGCAGAATTTGTCGTCCGTGCCGCGGCTCTCCACGTAGTACTGCTTTGCGCGGGCGGGGTCGAGCGACAGGTTGAACTGGTCTTTCCATCTGAATTCGAAGCGCGCCTTGCTCATGGCGTTGTCGCGCACGTCGGCACCCGGCAGTCCTTTTGCCAAGTCGGCGGCGTGGGCAGCGATTTTGTAGGCAATCACTCCGTTGCGCACGTCTTCCCTGTCGGGGAGTGCGAGGTGTTCCTTCGGTGTGACGTAGCAAATCATCGCCGTTCCGAGCCATGCAATCTGAGCGGCACCGATTGCCGATGTTATGTGGTCGTAGGCAGGCGCGATGTCGGTTGTGAGCGGGCCGAGGGTGTAGAACGGCGCGCCGTGGCAAGCCTCCACCTGTTTGTCCATATTCTCCTTGATTTTCTGCATCGGCACGTGTCCCGGGCCTTCGATTATCACCTGCACGTTGTGTTTCCACGCCTTTTCTGTCAGTTCGCCGAGCACGTCAAGCTCGAGAAACTGCGCGCGGTCGTTGGCGTCGTGGATAGAGCCAGGGCGCATACCGTCGCCGAGCGACAGCGCCACGTCGTATTTCACCACGAGGTCGCAGATTTCGTCGAAGTGGGTGTAGAGGAAGCTCTCCTCGTTGTGGATTACGCACCATTCCGTCATGATGCTTCCACCGCGCGACACGCATCCCGTCAGACGGCTGCCCACGAGTTTGGCATGCTCGCGCAGCACACCGGCATGGATTGTGAAGTAGTCCACTCCCTGCTCGCATTGCTCCACGAGCGTGTCGCGGTAGATTTCCCACGTCAGCTTCGCCACGTTTCCGTTCACCTTCTCAAGCGCCTGATAGATGGGCACCGTACCCATCGGCACGGGGCAGTTGCGCACAATCCATTCACGCGTTTCGTGGATGTGTTTTCCTGTCGAGAGGTCCATCAGCGTGTCGCCGCCCCAATAGCAGCTCCATATCGCCTTGTCGACCTCCTCCTTGATTCCCGAAGAGAGCGCGGAGTTGCCGATGTTTGTGTTCAGCTTCACGCTGAACGCCTTTCCGATGATCATCGGTTCAGCCTCCGGGTGGTTGATGTTGGCAGGGATAATAGCCCGTCCCGCCGCCACTTCCTGACGCACGAACTCCGGAGTGATGTAGGTTTCGATTCCCAGTTGCTTGTTGTTAAGATTCTCGCGTATAGCCACATACTCCATCTCGGCAGTCACCACACCGGCTTTTGCGTAAGCCATCTGCGTGATTTGCTTGCCCGGCAACGCCATGCGCGGGTTGTGGCGCACGGGGAATCGGATATCGTCGAGCGAGGCATCGGCGAGCCGCTGGCGTCCGTATTCGGAAGAGATTCCGTCCTGCAGAGCCGTGTCGGCGCGCTGCTCAATCCATTTTTCTCTCAGCCGTGGGATGCCCTTGTTGATGTCCACCTCCACGTTGGGGTCGGTGTAGACGCCGCTTGTGTCGTTGACCACGACAGGGGCGTTTTCGGTCATCACCTTCTCGCCGTTGACGATTTTCACCGTCGGAGTCAGCTTGATGCGGCGCATACCCACCTTAATCGGGTAAATCGAGCCGTCGACATAGATTTTTTCGGAATTCGGATAAGAATTTACGTTGATATCTGTAAGTTCCATATTAATAAGTTTTTTGTTGATTATTATTCATCAAGAAATGCAGTCAGAGGGCTGCTTGCCTCGGCGTGGTCCGACTGGTTTCCGAGTCCGGCAAGGTAGGCAGTGCGTCCAGCCTCCGTGGCGAGGCGGAATGCGCGCGCCATAGCCACCGGGTCGCCAGCCACCGCGATAGCCGTGTTGACGAGCACCGCGTCGGCACCCATCTCCATCGCCTCGGCAGCATGCGACGGCGCTCCGAGTCCGGCGTCGACCACCACCGGCACGTTTGTCTGGTCGATTATTATTCGGAGCATCTCGCGCGTTGTCAGTCCCTTGTTGGTGCCGATAGGCGCTCCGAGAGGCATCACTGCCGCCGTGCCCACGTCTTCCAGCCGTTTGCAGAGCACGGGGTCGGCTTGGATGTAAGGCAGCACCACGAAGCCGAGTTTGGCGAGTTTTTCGGTGGCCTTCAGCGTCTCCACCGGGTCGGGGAGCAGATATTTCGGGTCGGGGTGGATTTCGAGCTTTATGAAGTTTGTGCCGAAGCAGTCGCGCGACAGCTGAGCCGCCAACACCGCCTCGTCGGCGTTGCGCACACCCGATGTGTTGGGCAGGAACTGCACGTGCTCGCGGTTTATGTGTTTGAGCATGTCGTCAGAAGCGGCGTCGCTCGTGTCGAGGCGTTTCATCGCCACGGTAATCATTTCAGAGCCCGACTCCAGGATAGCGTCGAGCATAGCATCGTTTGAGGAGAACTTACCAGTTCCGACAAACAGACGGGAAGAAAATTCTCTTCCACCGATAGTCAATTTGTCCATTTTTTTTATTCGTTATATTGTCGTTCTACAATTTTTTCAAGTATGCTGATCATATCGGCGGTGTGCTTCGTCATGTTGTCGGCGTTTATCAGCTCGCCCGACACGGCAATGCCTCTCACACCGGTTGCCATCACGTCCTCGATGTCGGCGATCGTGATGCCGCCTATTGCCACCACCGGCAGGTTGATGCTCGCGTCCTTCATCCGCGCAATGATGTCGCGGTAGCCGTCAAGTCCGAGCACGGGGCTCAGTTTCTGCTTCGTGGCGGTGAAGCGCAGGGGTCCGAGTCCGATGTAGTCGATGTCGAGATGGCGCAGCGCCTGCACGTCGTCAAACGTGTTTGCGGTTGCACCGATAATGAAGTCGCCTCCGAGGATTTCGCGCGCCTCGTCGGGGTGCATGTCGTTTTTTCCAAGATGCACGCCGTCGAGCTGCAGCTCCTTGGCGATGTCGACGTGGTCGTCGACCACGAGGATGCAGTCGTCGACGTCGGCGCAGATTTCCTTTGCGCGCTTTGCCGTGGCGACAATCTCATCGCGAGTGGCGTCCTTCATGCGCAGTTGCACCCACCGGCATCCGCCGTCGACGGCTTGCCTTATCTCCTCCTCTATTGTCATCCGGGAGGATGGATGTGTTATGAATTGCAGCATATTCTTATATTATTTTGTTACGTTGTTCTACAATAAGCTCCACGCGGCGGCAGAACTCCTCTGCGCCTACGCCGAACAGATACCCCAGGAAGGCGCATCCTCCGAAACCCACGTCGGCGAGCCACGGGATTTTGCCGGCGGTCACGCCTCCGAGCGCCATCACCCTCGCGTCGACGTGTCCGCGCAGCTGCTCCTCGCTGAAATGCGAGGCGTAGCCCTGCTTGCTGATGCTGTCGAACACGGGGCTAAGAAACACGTAGTCGAGCTCTCTGCTTTCAGCCACCTCCTCCAGCGAGTGGCAGCTGCGGCTCACGGTGCCCTTCCATCCTTCCGGAACCCTCGGCGACCTCTTGTTGAGATGCACCCCGCCGATGCCCTTTTCGGCAGCCACGTCGGGGAAATAGTGCATCGCCAGCCGGTCGGCAATGCCCGCCGGCAAGGTGTCGACATAGCCACGCATCTCCTCCTCTCCGCAGCGTGGCTTGCGCAGATGCACGGCGTCGAAACCGGCGTCTAACAGGTGTGTTATGCGCCAAGCCTCGTCGGGCAGCGTCAGCTCGGGCGTTATGGCAATGAGTTTGAACGCCATGGGTCTACCCTCCGTAGAAAGCCTTGATGACGAGCACCGTGTCGCCGTCGTGGAGCGCAGTGGCGTCATATTCGGTCTTCGGCACCATCTGTCCGTTGACCGCCACGGCGATGTTGACCGCCGAGATGCTTTTTTTGCCGAGCATACAGCTCACGGTGGCACCGTCGTCGAGAAGCAGGCTCTCATCGTTGAATTTTACAGTAATCATATCGTTTTCAGTTTGTTAGGGTTAAACAGATGGTTCACCGGACCGTGTCCGCCGCCCACAACGACACCGGCACCGGCGACGAGCGCGCTGTGCAGATAGTTTTTGGCGCAGCCCACGGCCTCGGCCAGCGGTAATCCCAGAGCGAGGAAAGAAGCGACAGCCGACGACAGGGTGCATCCCGTGCCGTGGGTGTTGACCGACACGACGCGCCGGCTGCTGTATTCGCGGAACTCCCCGTCGGCAAACAGCACGTCGACAGCCACATCGCCGTCAAGATGTCCGCCTTTGACGAGAGCCGCGCGGCATCCCTTCTCCACGATGCACCGCGCCGCCTCGCGCGCCGGCGCGATGCCGTCGATGGCGATGCCCGTCAGATGCTCCGCCTCCATGAGGTTTGGCGTCAGCAGCGACGCGAACGGGAACAGTTTCTCCTTTATGGCTTCAACGGCATCCTCCTCGATGAGCCGGCTTCCGCTTGTGGAAATCATCACAGGGTCGAGCACCACGTTTTGCGGATGCCAGTGGCAGAACCTGTCGGCAACCGCCTCCACGATGCTCCGCGAGTAGAGCATCCCGATTTTCACCGCGTCGGGGCGCAAGTCGGAGAACACGGCGTCAATCTGCCGCGCCACCATGTCGGGGTCGATGCCCTGCACGCCGTCGACGCCGAGCGTGTTTTGCGCCGTCACCGCCGTGACAGCCGAAGCCGCATAAACGCCGATAGCCGACATTGTCTTTATGTCGGCCTGTATGCCCGCTCCGCCCGAAGAGTCGGAGCCTGCGATTGTCAGAACTATTGGATATTTAGCCATACGCACTCTTTTTTTGCTTGACGAACAAAAGTGCCTATGGAAAAGAGAATATTATGTCACACAATCCCTGCGCCGGCATTATCCGTATCAGGTTCGGAGGGTATAATCTCAGCCCTAAGGCACCCCTTTGTTCTTCCGATGCAAAGATAGTGCAAGGTGAGCGAAAAAGCAAAACAAACCAATGCTTTTTCTTTTCTAAGGTCCTTAAGGTCTTTAAGGTCCTTAATAAAGAAAAAAAGCGCACCGGTTAGGTGCGCTTTTAGCTGGTGTATGAGGGAATTTGTTATTTGGTCACTCTTTCAAGCCATTTCACCATGCCGAGCATCACGCCCATAGAGACGGCACACACGACGAGGAACACACCCCAGCATTCCCAGATAGGCCATTTGTTGTACATCAACGGGCCAATCCAAAGGAACAGGTTTCCGAGGGCAGTAGCACCGAGCCACAGACCCTGGCAGAGACCCTGCAGGTTTTTCGGCGCCACCTTCGACACGAACGAGAGTCCGAGCGGCGAGATGAAGAGTTCGGCAACGGTGAGGAAGAAATAGACCACGATGAGCACCCATGGTCCAGCCTTCATGCCCGCTTTTGCCACAGTGTCCATTTCCTTGAACGTCTCAGCCGACGGGTATCCCTGCTGCCAAGAGAAGATGGTGAGGAAGAGGAATGCGAGTCCGGCGATGCCCATACCGAATGCGATTTTCTTCGGTGTCGAGATTTCGCGTCCGCGGCGGGTGAAGTATCCGAAGAAGAGCATGATGAGCGGCGTGAGCACGATCACGAAGAACGGGTTGATTGCCTGCCATATCTCCGGCGCTATCTTGTCGGTCTGCACGAAGTCGCGTGCGAAGTAGGCGAGCGACTGTCCGTTCTGGTGGAACGAGAACCAGAAGAAGATAACTATTCCGAGCACTGCGAAGAGAGCATACATGCGCTGCTTGATTTCCTTTGCCATCGCTGCTTTCTCGTCGGCAGAGTAGTTTACGGTTTCTTTCTTCTCCTTCTTGCCCGGTGTCGGGAACACTTGACGGCAAGCGATGAAGATGACGAGCGAGATGAGCATTGCAGCCACCGACGCGATAAACGAGTAGTGGATACCGGTGTTGAACACGTCGAGATACTGCGTGCAGAAAGCCGACATGTCGGTGACGGTCTCGCCCATGTTGGCGTCTTTGGCGAGGGTTGCGAGGTTTGCCGTCTCGTTGGCCTTCATCGCCGCTCCGTCGATGAATTTATGGCAGAGCGCGGGGAGGTCGGCGTTGTAGAGCATGTGGTTTGCCTTGAGCCACCACTCGCGGAGCAGCGGAGCCACAAACGGAGCTACGAGTCCGCCGATGTTGATGAAGACGTAGAAGATTTGGAAGCCCGAGTCGCGGCGGCTTTTCGCCTCGCGCAGGGCATCCTCGCCCTTGAGAGCCGCCTCAGCCTCGAAGTTGTCGTACATCTGACCGACGATAGCCTGCAGGTTGCCCTTGAACAAGCCGTTGCCGAAGGCAATGAGGAACAGCGCCACGCAGGTTACCGGCAGCAGCCATCCTATGTTGTCGGGAGTGGAGAGCACCGGCACGGAGAGAATCACGTAGCCGAGCGCCATCACGATGAGTCCCGCCATGATTGTCATTTTGTATTTCTGCGACTTGTCGGCGATGATGCCTCCCACGAGGCTGAGCACGTAGATGCCGCAGTAGAACACGGAGTAGATGATTGCGCTCACTTCGTCAGACAAGCCGAACTTTGAGCATAGGAACAGCACCAGCACGGCGTTCATGATGTAGTAGCCGAACCGTTCGCCCATGTTTGAGAGGGCGGCTGCAAGTAGTCCTTTTGGATGGTTTTTAAACATAAATGGAAGTTTTTTTACGGTTTGTATATTTATTTGTTTTTGTTTTCTTTATATACATTAGCCACCGCCACCGCGAAAGCCGCCAGCGACAATGCCAGACACGCCCACACCGACCAGCTCAAGGTGGAGAGGATTGAGATTTTCTCCATTCCGGCGCCGATGATGTCGCCCTGCGGATAGCTCGCAATCATGTAGACGAAGTAGCCGAAAAACATCAGCGGCAGCGCGGCAAACGAGATTGAGAGCACGTGCGCTCCGCGGCTTTTCGTGACGAGGGTCGCGGCTGTGCCCGCCAAGCCGATAAACGGCATCAGGAAGGGCACCATCTCCAAGTATTTTCCGATTTTGAAGAATGTTGCCACATACTCCCATCCGTAGCCGAATCCGAACAGCGGGATGGAAAAGAGCGGCACGGCGGCATAGACCACCGCCACGGCGAGGGTCGCGCCTATGGCTGTCAGCACAAGCGGTTGTTTCAGTTGACTGTTCATTGCTGTTGTTGTTCTTTTGTTTTATAGGCGAGCGCATACATCTTTATCTGCTTCACCATGGCGAGCAGCCCGTTGCTGCGCGTCGGCGACAAGTGCTCGGTCAGCCCTATGCTGTCGATGAAGTAGAGGTTTGCGTCGAGGATGTCGGCAGGCGTCTGGTCGGAGAGCACGCGCACGAGCATCGATATTATGCCCTTCACGATAATCGCGTCGCTGTCGGCGGCGAAGTGGATTCTGCCGTCTCTGTACTCGGCGTTGAGCCACACGCGGCTCTGGCATCCTTCGATAATGTTGTCGGGCGTCTTGTGGCGCTCGTCGATAGGCGGAAGCGCGTTGCCCATCTCGATGATGTATGAATACTTGTCCATCCAGTCGCTGAAGCCACTGAACTCATCGATGATTTCGTCTTGAATTTCGTTTATCCGGTTATTCATAATCGCAAAAATACGCATTTTTTGAATAAACAATGCCGTTGCGCAAGGAAAAATGCACCTTTGCAATCAAAAAAATATGTGCGGTTGTCTCTTTTTTCCGAAAAGCGGCACTCCTCCACATGTAACTTTGCAGCAGAAAACAAAAAAACACACATCCACCATGACTTACATCGAAATCATAAACCGATTCTGGAAGATTCATCAGTTCGACCATTTCTCGTCGGCTGAGATTGCCGTCTACTTCTATCTCCTCAACATGGCGAACCGCAACATGTGGGAAGACGAGATTGCCGTTGCCACCGCCGAGCTGTGCGCATCCATCGGCATGCGCCGCTCCACGATTATCCGCGCGCGTCAGAGCCTCAGGGAAAAAGGACTGATCGAATGCCGCGAGGGTGTGCGCAACTCCCGCACGCCGGTCTACCGCATTGTCACATCCGCAACCACTAAGACAACCACTAAGGCAACCACTAAACCTACTACTAAGACAACCACTAAGGAGACCTTATATAAAGATAAAGACATAGACAAAGAAAATATTTCTCTCTCTACGGAGGAAAAACCGATTGATGAAATCGAAAAAATTCTTGTTGCCGACCACAAATGGCAGACAGACGTGGTGAAGCTGACAGAAAAACACCGCGGCCCGGCGCAGACGGCGGAGCTGCTGCCATTCATCCATGAGTTTTTCGGATACCTGCGCTCCTGCGGCGTCAGAACCAAGACGGTTGACGACTGCCGCGCCCACTTCGTCAACAAGATGAACCGCGAATACATCAAGACTTTCAATAAACATAAGTGCAAAACCTTTAAACAAGACTTCTATGAGAATCAACGACCAATTGAAGCTCCAGCTGATGGGACGGATGCCTATGATGCCCCGTTTTAGGCTTCCCGTGAGCCAGGAGTATGCCGAGAGCTGCCTCGCAATGGCGGTGGCGGCGGAGGTGGAAAGCCGCGGACACAGCATCTCGCCCGACGGCGACTTCGAGCAGTGTGTGAGGCAGACGGCGGCATGGACGGTCAACGCCTCGCCGCGCCACAGCCTGCTGCTGGCGGGCAGATACGGCAACGGAAAGACCACGTTTCTGAGAGCCCTGCAGAGCCTCGTAAACGCCTTCGACCTCAGAGACCCCATGACGGGAAAGCGCATGAGGATGCCGCTCTACAACGCTGTGGCGCTCACCGAGATGCACCGCACGTCGGTCGCCGAATGGCACAACGTGGCGCGCGCACCGCTGCTCGCCATCGACGACCTGGGCACGGAGCCGCGCGAGGTGATGGAGTTCGGCAACATGACCGCCCCCATGCGCGACCTGCTCGAGATACGCTACGACCGCTCGCTGCCCACACTCATCTCCACAAACATGACCCCAGCCGACATCACCAAGAGATACGGCGACCGCATCGGCGACCGCATGCGCGAGGTGATGGAGGTGGTGAGGTTCCGCAACGGCTCCTACCGCCGATAGTCCCCTCCCCGCGCGCCGCCGCGCCTGTGAAAATGGTTTTTGTCGGATTTTTTCTTCAGATTATAACCAAATAATTGTAACTTTGCATAAGTTAGGATTGATATAACTGAAAGAAACATGAAGATAAGAAATATTTTCACGGCGGCGGCCCTTGCCGTTGTCATCGCGGCAGGCTCCGCCAGGGCTGCAGAGCCGGCGGCTCCTGCCACACTGTTTGAATACCCGTCGGTGCCCGACAAGCTCACCAAGCCGGCTATGCGCGCCAACTTCATGGTGGAGCATCTCTGGGACAAGTGCGACCTTGAGAAGACCGCCGTCACCGACCTCGCCGCGTTCCACAACACGTTTACCGACTATCTGTCGTTTTTCGCGCTCGCCGACAAGGCTGTGGTCGAGAAATCGATAAAGAAATACGTGGAGCGCGTGGCGAAGAACCCCACCAACCTCAACCTCACAGTAGGCATGCTCCACTCCGACGTGCTCAACCTCCGCAGCCAGTACTGCTCCGATGAGGTCTACACGATGTTTGCCGACAACATAGCCGCCGCCAAGAAGGTCGACAAGGCTCTGAAGGCAAAGCTGCAGGCACAGGCGGCGGTGCTCGCCAACTCGGCGGTGGGCGCCCCCGTAGCCGACTTCCCGCTGCGCCAGTCGCCAGCCGGAGCGGCATCGCTCTACGGGCTCACCGCAGGCACCACAATCCTTTTTTTCAACTCCGACGGATGCATCGACTGCTCAATCTACAAAGTGCGCCTGAGCGCAAGCATAGCCGCCTCGTCGCTCATCAAGGAGGGGCATCTGCGCATTGTCTCCGTCTATGGCGGCGACCCCGCGGCAGTAGAGAGCAAGCTTGCCACCGAGCCCGCCGACTGGGAAGTGGCATGCATCGACACCGCAGCCTACGACCAGCGTCTGCGTCCGGCGGTCTACGTGCTCGACAGCGACAAGAAGATAACCACCAAATTTGTCGACATCGACAACCTGCTGCGCGCCATCGAGAGCGTGGCGCAGGCAAACGACAAATAAAAACAACTGAGATATGAGAAGACATCGCAAACTCCTACGGCGCATATTCGTCGCCGAGGCATACCGCACCTACGGCAACCTGTCGCGCTTCTTCATCCGCGTGTTTGCCGGCGTGATGTTCATGCAGTTCGGCATCCGCCAGATTGCAAACTACGACTTCTTTGTGAAATATTTCCCCGACATCCTCGGCATGGGCTCAGCTGCCACGCTCGACATGATGATAGCCATCGAGGTGGTCTGCTCGGCATTCCTGATCTTCGGATTCCTCACCCGCCTCTCCGTGGTGCTGCCCACGCTCTCCATGGCGGTGGCTGAATGGTATATCCTCGACAACGGACTGATGGCGGGCATCGCCAACATGCCTATGGGCGAGGTGGCGCTGATGTCGAGCCTGCAGCTGGGCTACGTGCCGCTGCTCTTTGTCGGCATGTTTGTGTTTATAATGCTGGCAGGTCCGGGAAAGGTGTCGGTCGACTATCTGCTGTCGCTCTACTTCACCAACAAGGACAGCCTTAACGAACTTAAAAACTTTTAGGAGGAAAAGAATAAATATACAATGAGAACAGCCGTATTGATTTCGGGAGGCGTCGACAGCGCCGTCGTGGTGCACAAACTCAAGGAGGAGGGCCACGACCTGACGCTATTCTACATCCGCATCGGAATGGACAACGGCGAGGGCGACTGCTCCGCCGAGGAAGACATCGAGATGTGTACCGCCATAGCCCACCGCTACGGGCTGCCGCTCGAGGTGGTGTCGCTACACCAGGAATACTGGGACAACGTGATGGAATATGCGCTGCGCACCGTCAGAAGCGGGCTGACGCCAAACCCCGACATGATGTGCAACAAGATGATAAAGTTCGGCTACTTCGAGCAACGTTGGGGCAAGGACTTCGACATAACAGCCACCGGACACTACGCCACGACCACCGTTGTCGACGGGCGCAAATATCTCGCCACGGCGGTCGACCCGGTGAAGGACCAGACCGACTTCCTCGCGCAGATTTCCTACGAGCAGCTGATGCACCTGACGTTCCCCATCGGCTCGATGCCGAAGGAGGAGGTGAGGCGCATAGCGCAGCAGGCGAAACTGCCCAACGCCTACCGCAAGGACAGCCAGGGAATATGCTTCCTGGGCAAAATCAACTACAACGACTTCATCCGCCGCCATCTGGGCGAGAAGAAGGGCAACATCATCGAGTTGGAGACAGGCAAGAAAATCGGCGAGCATCGCGGATTCTGGTTCCACACCATCGGTCAACGCAAGGGCTTGGGGCTGAGCGGCGGACCGTGGTATGTGGTGAAGAAGAACGTGGCTGACAACACTATCTACGTCAGCCGCGGATACGACACCGACAAGCAGTATGGCAAGACGCTCCACCTCGACGAGATGCACTTCATCAGCGGAAACCCGTGGGAGGGACAGACCGAGCCGGTCGACATCATGTTCAAGAACCGCCACACGCCGGTGTTTATGAAAGCGCGCTTCGTGCCTCTCGGCGGAAGGGAATACGTCATCGAATCGGAGGAGAAGGTGCAGGGCATCGCCCCCGGACAGTTTGCCGTGGTCTACGACGCCACCGGCCACCTCTGCTACGGCAGCGGAATCATCACCGGACAGAAAGTGGTAATCTAACAACAAAAAACAGCCGCGACATGACCGACAGAGTGAAAATCAGCGTGATGGGTATCACCCACAGCCAGATACAGAAAGGCGCCTACGCCGTGCTCCTCACCGAGGACGGCGGACCTCACCGCATCCCCGTGGTGGTGGGCATCGCCGAAGCACAGTCGATAGTGGCATGGATGGAGCGCGTCAACCTGCCGCGCCCGCTCACCCACGACTTGTTCCGCTCGGTGACACGCGCCTTCGGCATCAGAGTGAAAGAGGTGTTTGTCAGCAAGTTTGAGAAAGGAATATTCTACTCCGAAATCACGTTTGCCGACGGCGACCGCGAAGTGGTGGTCGACGCGCGCACATCCGACGCGCTCGCCATCGCCCTGCGCTCGCACGCCCCTATCTACACCACCCGCGAGGTGATCGACGAGACAGGATTCATCGCCGAGGGGTTTGACGACGCGCCGGCTGCCGACAGCGACACCACCACCGTCGACGACGCAAGCCTGCTGCCGCTCAACCGCCTTGCCGAGGAGGAGCTGCAACGCATGCTCGCAAAGTGCATCAGCACGGAGGAGTATGAGCGCGCGGCGGAGATAAAGGCTGCCATCGACGAGAAACGCAGGCAGCAGAAACAAGAAAAAATCTAACAAAAAAATACAGAAAAACTTATGAGAAATCTACGTACAAGGTTTGCGATAATGAACTTCATGCAGTTCGCTGTGTGGGGTTCTTACCTTACCTCAATGGGAACCTACCTGTTCAGCATCGGAATGGGTGAACACATCGGAATGTTTTACGCAATGCAGGGCATCGTGTCGCTCTTCATGCCGGCGCTGATGGGAATCCTCGCCGACCGCTACGTCCCGGCACAGAAGCTGCTGAGCGCGTGCCACATCATCGCCGCCGCATTCATGATTGCCGCGGGCTACTACGGCATGACCACCGGCAGCGAGGCGCAGTTTGCAACGCTGTTCACGCTCTACTCCTGCAGCGTGGCGTTCTACATGCCTACCCTCTCGCTCTCCAACTCCGTTGCCTACAGCGGACTTGAGGGTGCCGGACTCGACCCCGTGAAGGTGTTCCCGCCGATACGCACACTCGGCACCGTCGGTTTCATCTGCATGATGTGGTTTGTCGACCTGATGGGCTATCAGCAGAACTACAACCAGTTCTTCGCCTGCGGCGCCGTGGGTCTGCTCTTCGGTGCCTACGCGCTGACGCTCCCACCATGCCCAGTAAGCAACGACGGCGGAAACTCGGTGGCTCAAGCCCTCGGCCTCGACGCCTTCAAGCTGTTCAAGCAGAAACGCATGGCGATATTCTTCATCTTCTCGATGCTCCTCGGCGTGTCGCTGCAGATTACCAACGGATTCGCCAACACCTATATCACGAGCTTCGGCTCGATAGCCGAATATCAGGGCACGTTCGGCGTGGAGCACGCCAACATGCTGATTTCGCTGTCGCAAGTGTCTGAAACGCTCTGCATCCTGCTCATCCCGTTTGTGATGAGCCGTTTCGGCATCAAACGCGTGATGATCATCGCGATGCTGGCATGGGTGTTCCGCTTCGGGCTCTTCGGCTTCGGCAACCCGGGCAGCGGAGTCTGGATGTTTGTCCTCTCGATGATTGTCTACGGCGTGGCGTTCGACTTCTTCAACGTCTCCGGCTCGCTCTTCGTCAACCAGGAAGTGAGCGGCAAGCTGCGCTCGAGCGCGCAGGGACTCTTCGTGCTGATGACAAACGGTGTGGGTGCCACGGTGGGCACTCTCGGCGCACAGGCGGTGATCAACAACTTCGTCGACATGACGTCGATGGCGCCGCAGGTGGAAGGATGGCAGACGTCATGGCTCATCTTCGCCGGCTACGCTCTCGCGGTGGCTCTGCTGTTTATGGTGGTGTTCGACTCCGGAAAGAAGCGTCAGCCCACAGAAAAACTGACAAGATAAAGAAAAAACAACGTAAAAAATCAATATGCATCGATTTTATGCTCCCGACATTACCACGACAATGCTGCTCCCCGACGAGGAGGCGCAGCATTGCGTGCGCGTGTTGCGGCTGAAAGAGGGCGAAGAGGTGGAGGTGGTCGACGGAAAAGGGCATCTCCATCTGTGCCGCATCCTGAACGCCAACGCCAAAAACTGCGCCGTGGAGATTGTCGGCACAACCGACGTGAAGCCCCACTGGGGATGCCGCATCACGGTGGCTATCGCTCCGACAAAAAACATGGACCGCATGGAATGGATGGCGGAGAAGGTGACGGAGATGGGCGTTGACCGCATCGTGCCGCTCCTGTGCCGATACTCGGAGAGGAAGGTGCTGAAGACGGAACGCCTGCGCAAAATCCTCGTGGCGGCGATGAAGCAGTCGCTGAAGGCCACGCTGCCGCAGCTCGACGACCTCACGCCGTTTGACGACTTCATGAAGGCTCTCCCCGACGGACAGCGGTTCATTGCCTACTGCGACCCCGCAATCCCGAGGCGCGACTTCGTGAAGGAATGCCTTCCGGAGAGCGACGTGACGATTCTGGTGGGACCCGAAGGCGACTTCAGCCAGCCCGAGATACGCGCGGCTCTCGATGCCGGATTCATCCCCGTGAGCCTCGGCGACAGCCGTCTGCGCACAGAAACGGCGGGCGTGTTTGCCTGCGCCGCAATCCACACGATAAACCAATTGAAAAAATGATAGAACAACTCAAAAACTCTGCCTCAGGCAACTTCTTCCTGCTCGCAGGCCCTTGCGTGATAGAGGGCGAACAGATGGCTATGGACATCGCCGGACAAATAGTGGAAACCACCCGTCGGCTGGGAATTCCATACGTGTTCAAAGGAAGTTACCGAAAGGCGAACCGCTCGCGGATAGACTCGTTTACGGGCATCGGCGACATAAAGGCGCTCGAAGTGCTGAAAAAGGTGGGACAAACCTACAACATCCCCGTGGTGACCGACATCCACGCCGCCGAAGAGGCGGCGATGGCTGCAGAATATGTCGACGTGCTGCAGATTCCGGCGTTCCTATGCCGGCAGACCGACCTGCTCGTGGCGGCGGCGCGAACCGGAAAGACGGTCAACATCAAGAAGGGACAGTTCCTGTCGCCGGAGGCTATGGAATTCGCAGTGCAGAAGGTGAAGGACTCGGGCAACAACGACGTGGCGATAACCGAGCGCGGAACGACGTTCGGCTACCAGGACCTGATTGTGGACTACCGCGGAATCCCTACGATGCGCCAGTTCGCACCAGTGATCCTCGACGTGACACACTCGCTGCAGCAGCCAAACCAGACGTGCGGCGTGACGGGCGGACTGCCCCACCTCATCGAGACAATGGCGCGATGCGGAATCGCTGCCGGTGTCGACGGTCTGTTTATGGAGACGCATCAGAACCCGGCGGTGGCGAAGTCGGACGGGGCAAACATGCTGCCGCTCGACCGCATGGAGGGACTGCTCGAACGGCTGTCGGCGCTGCGCATGGCTGTAAACGAAATAAACCGCTGATGGGACGCATTCTCGCTATCGACTACGGACGGAAGCGCACGGGAATAGCCGTGACCGACACGCTGCAGATTGTGGCAAACGGTCTCACCACCGTGCCCACCCATCAGCTGCTCACGTTTCTGAAGCAATATGTGGCGAAAGAGCCCGTGGAACGGATTGTCGTGGGGCTGCCGAAGCAGATGAACAACGAGCCGTCGGAGAGCATGCGCTACATCAAGCCGTTTCTCGCCCAGCTGGCTAAGGAAATGCCGCAGATGCCGGTGGAAATGTACGACGAGCGGTTCACATCGGTGATTGCCCACCGCGCCATGCTCGACGGAGGAATGAAGAAGACGGCGCGCCGCGACAAGGCGATTGTCGACGAAATCTCTGCCACAATCATCCTCAACGATTTCCTCGAAAGCCGGCGATGACGCAAAAAAAACAAAAAAACACGAAAGAAGATATGATACTACCTATTTATTTATACGGTCAGCCCGTGCTCAGACAGGAGGCCGACGATGTGGATGAAAACTATCCCGACCTGAAAAAACTGGTCGAAAACATGTACGAAACGATGTACGAATCGGACGGCGTAGGACTCGCCGCACCGCAAATCGGTCTGCCGATACGGCTGATCGTAATCGACGCCGACGTGCTAAAAGACACGTTCCCTGAACTTGAGGGTGTGAAAATGACCCTCGTCAACCCGGAACTCGACATCCTGACCGACTCTCCGACAGTGAGCCGCTCGGAGGGATGCCTCAGCCTCCCCGGACTCAGCGAAAACGTGGTGCGCCACGAGAAGGTGCGCCTCAACTGGCTCGACACCGACTTCGTGGAGCACGAGCAGGTGTTTGAGGGATTCCTCGCGCGAATCATCCAGCACGAATACGACCACCTCGACGGAATCCTCTACGTTGACCGCATCTCGCCGATACGCAAACAGCTGATAAAGACAAAACTGAACAACATCGCCCGCGGACGAGTGCGCTGCGACTACAAAATCAAAGAAACAAGAAAACACTAAGAAACATCAACCAAAATCAGAAAAAATTATGGCTGACGACAAGAAAGTGATATTCTCAATGGTGGGAGTGAGCAAAATCTACCCTCCACAGAAACAAGTGCTCAAAGACATATACCTGTCGTTCTTCTACGGCGCGAAAATCGGAATCATCGGTCTGAACGGTGCCGGAAAGTCGACGCTGCTGAAGATTATCGCGGGTATCGACAAGCAGTATCAGGGAGAAGTGGTATTCTCCCCGGGATACAGCGTGGGATACCTGGAGCAGGACCCGAAACTCGACCCTTCGAAAACCGTCAAGGAAATCGTGCAAGAGGGCGTGCAGCCGGTGCTCGACCTGCTGAAGGAATTCGACCAGGTGAACGAGAGCTTCGCCGACCCCGACGTGCTTGAGGACCCCGACAAGATGGACAAGCTGATAAACCGGCAGGCGGAGCTGCAGGACAAGCTCGACGCAGCCGACGCATGGAACATCGACAACAAGCTGGAACGCGCGATGGACGCGCTGCGCTGTCCGCCGGAAGACCAGAACGTGGCAACACTGTCGGGTGGCGAACGCCGACGCGTGGCGCTGTGCCGACTGCTGCTGCAAAACCCCGACATCCTGCTGCTCGACGAGCCTACCAACCACCTCGACGCTGAATCGATCGACTGGTTGGAGCAACACTTGCAACAGTATCCGGGCACGGTGATATGCATCACCCACGACCGATACTTCCTCGACCACGTGGCGGGATGGATTCTCGAACTCGACCGAGGCGAGGGAATCCCCTGGAAGGGAAACTACAGCTCTTGGCTCGACCAGAAGACAAAACGGATGGCGCAGGAGGAGAAGCAGGCAAGCAAACGGCGCAAGACGCTCGAACGCGAGCTGGAATGGATTCGCATGGCGCCGAAAGCGCGTCAGGCAAAAGGAAAGGCGCGCCTGTCAAGCTACGACCGACTGCTCAACGAGGACCAGAAGGAACGCGAGGAGAAACTCGAAATCTTCATCCCCAACGGTCCGCGCCTCGGAAACAAGGTTATCGAGGCTCAACACGTGGCGAAGGCTTTCGGCGACAAGGTGCTGTTTGACGACCTCAACTTCATGCTGCCGCCTAACGGCATTGTCGGCGTGATCGGTCCGAACGGTGCCGGAAAAACTACGCTCTTCAAACTCATCATGGGGATGGAGCACGCCGACAAGGGTACCTTTGAAGTGGGCGAGACGGTGAAGATTGCCTACGTCGACCAAAACCACAAGGACCTCGACCCGGAAAAGACGGTCTACCAGGTGGTGTCGGGCGGCACCGAACTCTTCCGCATGGGCGGACGCGACGTGAACGCACGCGCATACCTCTCGAAATTCAACTTCGCGGGTGCCGACCAGGAGAAGAAAATCGGTATGCTCTCCGGCGGTGAGCGCAACCGTCTGCACCTGGCAATGGCGCTGAAGGAGGAAGGCAACGTGCTGCTGCTCGACGAGCCGACCAACGACATCGACGTGAACACGCTGCGCGCGCTGGAGGAAGGCTTGGAAAACTTTGCCGGATGTGCGGTAGTCGTGAGCCACGACCGATGGTTCCTCGACCGAATCTGCACCCACATCCTCGCCTTCGAGGGCGACAGCCAGGTGTTCTTCTACGAGGGCACCTACACGGAGTATGAGGAGGACAAGCGCCGACGCATGGGCGACGTGGAGCCGCACCGCATACGCTACCGCAAGCTGATGGAATAATCCCACACAAACGCGCGCACCGACGCGCTGAAAAAAGAAATGTCGCAGACCCACCCCACCGGTGCGCCTGCGACATTTCTGCATATTTATGCCTTTAACTCAAGCCTTCGATAAGACCGTCCTTGATTCTGATGTTGAGAGCCATAGGCTTTTTCGGCAGTCCGGGCATGCGGAGAATGTCGCCTGCCACGACAACAATCATCTCCGCGCCGCTGTTGACAATCACATCGTTGACCTGAAGCTCGAAGCCATCGGCAGCTCCCATGCGCTTGGGGTCGGTGGAGAATGAATACTGGGTCTTGGCGATGCACACCGGGAAATGACCCATGCCGTTGCGCTCAAGGGTCTGCATCATGCGGCGCGCCGACGTGCTGAACACAACCGACGTGGCGCCGTAAATCTCGGTGGCTACCTTCACTACCTTCTCCTCGATGCTGTCGCTGTCGGCATACGCAAAGCGAAGTGGCGCCGACGGCTCCCGCTCGATGGTGTCGACCACAAGACGCGCCAACTCCTCCGCGCCGGCACCGCCCTCGGAAAACGCCCGGTTGACGGCAAACCCTACGCCGAGACGGCGGCAGTGCGTCTCGATGGCGGCAACCTCGGCATCGGTGTCGCTCGGAAAGCGGTTGATGGCAACAATCACAGTCTGCCCGAACTTGCGGATGTTGCGCAGATGCTTGTCGAGATTCTCAAACCCCGCCTCGACGGCCGCCACATTCTCTTCCTTGACAACGGCGTAGTCGACGCCGCCCTGCACCTTCAGTCCCTGCACCGTGGCTACAAGAATCGTGAGGCTCGGCTGCAGTCCCGACTTGCGGCACTTGATGTCGTAAAACTTCTCCGCTCCGAGGTCGGCGCTGAACCCTGCCTCTGTGACCACATAGTCGCTGCACGACATCGCTGCCTTCGTCGCCACGATGGAGTTGCAGCCGTGGGCTATGTTGGCAAACGGCCCGCCGTGGATAAACGCCGGCGTATGCTCGATGGTCTGCACAAGATTAGGCTTCATCGCTGCCTTCAGAAGCACCGTGATGGCGCCCTCAACGCCCATATCCTTGACCGTGAACGGCTTGTCATCGTAGGTGAAACCCAGCAGTATGTTGCCGATGCGGCGCTCAAGGTCGGCGAGGTCGGACGCCAGGCAGACAATAGCCATAAGCTCTGACGCGGCAGTGATGTCGAATCCCGTCTGACGGGTGACGCCGTTGGTGCGCGGTCCCAGACCAATCACCACATCGCGAAGCGCACGGTCGTTGACGTCGAGCACGCGCCGCCAAACCACCGTCTTCAGCCCAAACCCATCCGCCTCATGCTGATACAGATAATTGTCGAGCAATGCGGAAATCATATTGTGGGCAGACGTGATGGCATGGAAATCGCCCGTGAAATGGAGGTTTATCTTCTCCATCGGAACCACCTGGGCATAACCGCCGCCGGCAGCACCGCCCTTGACGCCGAAACACGGACCCAGCGACGGCTCGCGCAGTGCCACCGACACACGCTTGCCGATGCGGTTCAACCCAAGCGCAAGCCCCACCGACACCGTCGTCTTGCCGATGCCGGCCTTCGTGGCGGTGATCGCCGTGACAAGAATCAGCCTGCTCTTCTTCACCTTCGCCTCGTCGACAATCGACAAGGGCAGTTTAGCTATATACTTACCGTAATGGTCGAGGCACTCGGCGTCGATGCCGGCGCGCTCGGCTACCTTCTCGATGCGGTCCATCGCCACGCTGCGCGCTATTTCTATGTCTGATTTCATCGCTTTTCTCAAATTTATGTGCAAAGGTAGCCATTTCCACCAAACTCCACAAGTCACCGCCCCTCCACGACCGCGAAAGCGGTCACCCACACATCGCGCAACGCCAACAGATGCGCCAAACGTAGACAAAATTTCAGTTATTTGCTATAAAATACGCCCATAAAAAGACATATCGAGTTAGGAAACCAATATTTTTTAGTATCTTTGCAGTTACTAAATGATATGTCAAAGTAAGGAAATAATAATTTATTAATCAATAAGTGCAATTATGAAAAGATTTTATCTCGCCCTGGCGATGTTGGCGGCACTCCCAGCCTCCGCCTCGGCTCAAACCATCCTCAACGAGGGGTTTGAAACGACAAGCACCGACCAGTACAGTCCCAACTTTCCAGACGGTTGGTCGACCGTTGACTCCTACACGGGAAACAACGACAGGTATCGGTGGAACGTATACTATTATGAAAAAGGTACGATGACCGGCACCCACTGCGCGTCGGTCGACAGCCCGATGTTTACAGGCGGTGAGGACGGCGGCGAGGGTCCGCGTGAGGAAATCCTCCTCACTCCGGAGCTCAACCTCGACAACACTTATCAGCTGTCGTTCGACTGGATGGCGGCGTCGAAGGCTGCCATCGACGAGGGCAAGTACGACTTCCAGGTGCGCATCGTGACCGATGGCAACGTGGAGGGAGCCGAGACTATTTGGTCGTTCAACAACGCAACACAGCTGAAGGAGAACGGCAACGTCCCATATCCGTGGACTGCTTGGACTATCTACAAAACGATGATCGACCTGAGCAAATGGCAGGGTAAGAACATCAAGGTGGCGTTTGTCTACAAGATGCTCAAGACCACTGCCAACGTGCTCGACATCGACAACGTGGTGGTGAAGCAGTTCACGCCTGCCACCGGCCCTAAGGGTGTGCTGTCGAAGAAGCAGTACAACTTCGGAGAGGTGTATATGGACTCAAAAATGTTCTCCGATGTGATCACTCTTAAAAACGAAGGCAAGAGCGGCTTGAAAATCACAAGCATCGACTACCCGCAGGGCGTTGGCTCGACAATCGACCCAGCTGTGGTAGACCTCGACGCCAACGCATCGCTCGACTTCAAGCTCAGCTACACCGCCGCGCTCACCACTCCGCAGAGCGGCTACGTGACGCTGCACACCACCGGCGGCGACCTGCAGATAAAGGTGCTCGCAACAAAGGTGGCGCTGCCCGACGGATACACTTTCGAGGGCTTCGAGAACGGATGTCCGCCTGCCGGATGGACCGGAAACGGATGGAAGGCGTCGAATTATTCCATCGAGGGCGACTACACCGCCTACGCTTCGGTGACGCTCGACGGCGCAAGCTATCTGACCACTCCGCGCCTCGACATGTCGACAGGCGCTCACTCGGTGGCATTCTCTGCCTTCAACGAGTTTGACTCCGACGAGGAAAATGCCGTGCCCGACAACGACGTGACACTCGAATTCTCGAAAGACGGTGGCGCTACATGGGCGACCGTATGGGAGTCGACAAACTACAACGCTCTGGAGAAGGTGAGCGTAAACCTCGGCTCTCCGGCATCTGACAACTGCCTGCTGCGCTGGGCATACAGCGCCGTGGACATCAGCGACTCCGACAACATTCCTGAGACATCGGTGGCTTTCATCGACGCTATCATCCTTCCACCGCTCTACGGCAACGGCGGCAAGCCTGCCGAGGCAACTCTCGTCTCGCCTGCCGACAAGTCGGAAAACCTTTACAACAAAAACATCACGCTGACATGGCGTCCGGCGCTCTTCGCCGACGGCTACAAGTTATATGTAGGCTCTGACGCCGCTGCCACAAACCTTGTCAACGGACAAGACCTCGGCAACGCAACTTCTTATGTAATCGCCTCTGCCGACTATGCCACTACCTACAACTGGAAGGTGGTGCCCTACAACGCGCAGGGCGACGCCGAAAATGCAACTGTGTGGACTTTCACTACCATCGCCGACCAGACGATAAGCACATTCCCGTGGACTGAAAACTTTGAAAGCGGAAACGAGCCGCCTACAGGTTGGAACGTGGAATACGACAGCTACACGAAATGGTCTACTACCAACAAGGTGAACCCATTCGAAGGAAAATACAGCGCATCGGTGGGCTGCAACGTTGCCAACAAATCGTCGCAGCTCGTAACGCCCGACTTCAAAATCCCTGCCGGCTCAAATCTGCAGATGAGCTTCTACTGGGGCAACGCTATGCCTGTAAGCCTGCTGAAAGACGAGACGGGTCTGCGACAGAACCCATCGACTGCCGACAACGGTGTCGACGCTTGCTTCTTTGAGGTGCTCGACGGCGGCGAATGGCATCAGCTGGCTGTGCTCTCCGACAACTCCGACGACCGCTACTGGTATCTCGAAACCGTAAACCTCGCTGCCTACGCGGGCAAGACGGTGACTTTCCGCTGGCGCTACGTGGGACACGACTACGACAACGCGAAGGGCGTGGGTCTCGACCTTATCACGGTGACCACTTCTGCCGACACCAAGGCGTCGTTCAACGCTACGGATTGGAACGCTGGAACGGTCAACTACTACAAGACTGTAAACTCAACTCCGAAATTCTCGGTAATCAACGAGGGCAGCACTGCGCTGACTATAAAATCGGCGAAATTCTCAACCGAGAACTTCACAACCGACCTCGCTGCCGGAACAACGATCGAGCCGAAGAAGGGCGCCGCTTTCTCTATCACGTTCAGCGCGCTCAACGCCGAGGCTCAGGTCAACGATAACCTCGTTGTGGAATTCGATGGCGGATACTCAATCTCTATGCCGGTGACCGGCTTGGCTATGGCTGCCGACTCCCACTACTACGACTTTGAGAACGACACTCCGGGCGCTCTCGCTCCTGAGGGATTCACCACAATCGACGTTGACCGCCAGCTCACAAAGCCGATGACGGGTATGAACTATCCGCAACGCGGAGCGGCTACGGCATTCACCGTGCAGCAGAACTCTGACTGGAACGGCGTGCTCGACCCGGTAAGCGGAAACCAGACACTCGTGGCTATCGCCTCACAGGACGAAAGCGCAACTGTCGACGACTGGTTGATCAGCCAGCAGCTCACCGCCACCGACAAGTCGAAATTCCACTTCTACGCCCGCAACTGGGAATCGACTCTCGCAATCAACCCTTGCGCGCAAAGCTGCGTGGAGGTGCTCGTATCAACTACCGACAACACCAACACAGCAAGCTTCACATCTGTAATGCCTACAACCACAATGCCTTACTTCAACAAGGAAACGTGGGAGCACTACTCCGTGGACCTCAGCAAATATGCCGGACAGAAGATATATGTAGCCGTGCGCCACACCGTGAAAGCCGGACTGGCGGCTTTCTTCGACGACTTCTACTTTGAGCACTTCACAAACTTCGGCGGCGTCGACAACGTGAATGCAGACAACAAAGTGACTGTCTACCCTAACCCGGTAGCCTCGACACTCTTTGTCAACGGCGCTGACGCCGACACGCAGATAAGCATCTACAACGCTGCCGGAAGCCTCGTGGCAAACGTCGTCGGCTCTCAAGCCAACGTCGACAGCCTCGCCCCTGGCGTATACGTAGTGCGCGTGGCAACAGCCAACGGCATCGCCACAACACGCATCATAAAGAAATAACACCTTTCTTTATCCACAACCAAAAAGCCTCCTTGACGGGAGGCTTTTTTTTGTGCGCCGACACCCAGCCGGGAAGACAGACATAGGGATGCGCCAACCGCGGGCATACAAACAAAAAACGGGCAGCACCATCGGCACTGCCCGCTCCTCATCTGTACGATATTTTTTTTACATCTCCTTCGCGATAGCATCGGCGATGGCCTGCATCTCCTCAGCCGGAAGCGTAAGTTTCTGCTTGTCGAAATACATATCCTTCTCCTCAACGATAGGAATCAGATGGATATGCGCGTGAGGCACTTCAAGACCAATCACCGCAACGCCCACACGCTTGCACGGCAACGCCTTGTCGATGGCCTTCGCCACACGGCGCGCAAACATCGTCAGCGACTGATAGTCGTCGTCTGAAAGGTTGAAGATATAGTCGTTCTCCGTCTTGGGCACCACAAGCACATGCCCCTTGTTCACCGGGTTGATGTCGAGAAAAGCAAAGTTTTTCTCATCCTCCGCCACCTTGTAGCACGGAATCTCGCCCGCAATGATTTTACTGAAAATAGTTGCCATTACAATATCTCGATTTTAACGATTTCAAAAGTCATAACACCCTGCGGCACCTTGATTTCCACGATGTCGCCCACGCGCTTTCCGAGCAAGCCCTTGGCTATCGGTGTGCTCGAAGCGATTTTCTTCTCCTTGAGGTTAGCCTCCGAGTCGGCAACGATGGTATACGCCATGGTAGCCCCGTTCTTGGTGTTTTTGATGGTCACGGTGTTCATGATCTGCACCTCGTCGGTGTTGAGTTTAGCCTCATCGATGATGCGTGCGCTCGCGAGCATATCTTTTAGTTGCGAGATTTTCATTTCAAGCATACCTTGCGCTTCCTTCGCGGCATCATACTCGGAATTCTCCGAAAGGTCGCCCTTATCGCGAGCCTCGGCGATGGCAGCAGAAATGCGGGGACGCTCAACGCTTTCAAGGTAAGCGATTTCCTTCATCTTTTTGTCATAACCATCCTTGGTCATGTAGGTAATTGCCATATCGAAATTTATTTTTAAAATTAGTAAAATAAAAAGAGAATCTCTACCAGCGCATGATCGAGACCCCTCTTCTGTAGTTATTATGTTTCTGAGACAAAGGTAAGCCTAACTTTTATGAAAAGCAAATAAAAACACCAAATTTATTCTACAAAAAAAGGCGGCACACCGCAAATCCGCGCCGTGCCGCCTATGCATAAGGGTTGGCTGTCCCGTCTAATAAACTATCACTTTTGTCGTATTTCCCAAAACCTTGACGAGATATGCTCCCTTCTGCACTGATAGCCTGTCTGCCGACGATGAGCAAAGGTGAGAGGCGACCAGACGTCCGTCTGGCGTGTAAATGTCGGCTGTCTTGCCTTCTGCATTAATCTTGATATAGAATCTGCATGGGACAGCTTTTGATTGCATAATTTTTCAACAGTAGTATCTGTTATTAATTGATTATCAGTATTATACATTCTAAACGGCAGAAAAGTGACAGTGTGGATTCTATATAGATACGGAATGGACAATCTTTAATGTATTTAACTTTCATTTACATCAAAAAGTTCATATATCAAGAAGAAAGCCTGTTGGTAGTGAAAATTCTTCACTGCCAACAGGCTTGTCTGCATTTTATCTATAAAGTTATCTCCATAGAGGCTCCGAAATCCAATTTTCAGGGAATCCCATTGCTGTCGGATCTACCTGTGGATAAGAAGCGAGTAATGATTTGAGTTCATTCTTGAAGTCCAATCCATATCCCATGGAATCAAGCCAATATGCAATACAACAGGCTATAGCATATACTTTGTTCGCATCAACACCATCAATGCTCACCCATGCACCACGTAAAGAAGCGTTCATTTGTGGAGCATTGGAAAGATAACGATTCCAAAGTCGTGAGTGGTGAGCGCAACAGTTTCTCAGGACAGTTACACTACGCATCCAGCTTTCCAACACCTCATGCTGTGGAAGATTGAATTGGCGAGCTACACGCTTCTTCAACTTCTTGTCACTGAAATTGTAATAGAGTTTTGAAAGCGTGCCGAAAGATGCAAGTTCAAGCGTTTTCCATGCTGGAGGGAATATCGGCTTGTCATAGTTGCGCCTATGCTCTTTGATAAAGTCCTCCTTGCTACGTTGAAGTTCTCTATCTATGGAGTTCATATTCTCAATAAACTTGTGTTCATCGTCAGCAAGACTTGTATCAAAGAACCAAAACGGTCCATGAGCCAAAGAGAACTCTTGTATAATCTTTGTGCGCAAAGCAATCTCTAATCGTTGAACAGCCTTGAACATCAAATCTCTCAACTCTATATCAAAGTTATAGAGAGCTACGGCATCTTCAAATCTACTATTAGGCTTAAATTGATGCGTAGTCTTGTCTGCCTCCATAGGACGAAGGTATTGGACAAAACGAAAATAACTGACCTCTCCAAGAAATTTTGCAGCCTTGGATGAATCAGCAATATTTAAGTCTCTACTTTTTAGTAGTTCTATTTGTTCGGAAATAGAAAGAGCCTGTTTAGTGTATAATCTTAATGTTCCCATAAAAGCAAAAGACCCGCCCTGGTTCGCTGTTCAAATGGGAAGCGTGGCGGATTCTGTTGCT